>JABAOH010082641.1_pt2 | contig 231073 bp, 207 predicted proteins | sample 7062181 | NCBI WGS metagenome assembly JABAOH01 (sample SAMN14538630, study PRJNA623070) | marine sediment metagenome | biome: marine biome [ENVO:00000428]; feature: marine pelagic biome [ENVO:01000023]; material: deep marine sediment [ENVO:00002113]; isolation source: pool of 5 deep marine...
GCGCGAGTTGCTCGGGTTCCAGCACGCCGCCAATGGCGATCACGGGACGGCCCGCCAGGCGCACCCACCAGGCGAGGTTGTCCAGGCCCTGCGCGTGCCAGGGCATGTCCTTGGTGGTGGTGGGCCACACCGGGCCGCAGGCGATCAGGTCGGCCCCGGCACCGCGCGCGCGGCACAGTTCCCAGAGGCTGTGCGAGCTCATGCCCAGTTGGAGACCGCGCGCCTGCGCGGCGGCGATGGTGGTGCGCTCGGTGGGGCGCAGGGCGAGCCAGTCCTCCTGGCCCAGGTGCAGCGCGGGCGCATTCAGGTTGAGCGCCGTGCGCCAGTGGTCGTTCACCACCAGCGTGGTGCCGGGCACCGCGCGCGCGGCGTCCAGCGCGGCGCGGATGTCCTGCGCCACGGACGGGTCGTCGCGCCGCGCCTTGATGCGCAGTTGCACCAGCTCCACGCCGGCCTCGGCGCAGGCGCGCACGCGCGCGGCGCTGTCGACGATGGCGTAGACGCCCCAGGTGCGCGGCACGCCGAGCGGCGCCACCCAGGGCAGGGGCTGGTCGTCCACCGACAGCACGGGCAGGTCGAGCGCGCCCGCGCCGTCGGGCAGGCGCGCGAGCACGGCCGCATCGGCCGCCACCCAGCCCGCGCGCCGCGCGCGCTCGAAGCGCTCGGCGTGGTCGGCCGGCCCGGTGCGCGGCCGCGTGAGCCAACCCGTGGCCTGTGGCGTGTCCAGCCAGTCGTGCGGGTTGCCGGTGATCACCACGGCCGCCGCGCCGAGGTCGCGCAGCGCGCGCGCGAGTTCGGGCACGGACAGCGAGCCGGGCTGGCGGCCCAGGCGCCGCGCGGCTTCGGTGGCGTCGAGCCGCAGGGACACGTCGAGGGTGGATTCGGTGAATGGGGTGTCCGTCATCTCAGTCATCCGAGCAGCATAGGCCTTCCCGACACGGGGGTGCTGGCGACCGCCATGTCCTGCGGCGCCATCACGCCGGCTTCGAAGGCCAGGCGACCCGCGCGCACGGCGTCGGCGAAGGCGCGCGCCATGGCCACGGGATCGCGCGCGTGCGCCACGGCCGAGTTGAGCAGCACGGCGTCGAAGCCGAGCTCCAGCGCCAGCGCGGCGTGCGAAGGCGCGCCGATGCCGGCGTCCACCACCAGCGGCACCTGCGGCAGCCGTGCGCGCAGCGTGCGCAGCGCCCAGGGGTTGAGCAGGCCCTGGCCCGAGCCGATGGGCGCCCCCCAGGGCATCAGCAGCTCGCAGCCGGCGTCGAGCAGGCGTTGGCAGGTGACGAGGTCGTCGGTGCAGTAGGGGAACACGGCGAAGCCGGCCTTCACGAGTTCGGCGGCGGCCTCCACCGTGCCCCAGGGGTCGGGCTGCAGGGTGTGCTCGTCGCCCACCACCTCCAGCTTGATCCAGTGCGTGTCCATCAGCTCGCGCGCCATGTGCGCCAGGGCCACGGCCTCGCGCGCGCTGCGGCAGCCGGCGGTGTTGGGCAGCAGGCGCATGCCGCGCGCGCGCAGCGGCGGCAGCAGCTCGTTCAGGAAGGCGTTGTCGCCGCCATCGCCCGCGACCATGCGGCGCAGGCCCACGGTGACCACGCCCGCGCCGCTGGCGGTGATGGCGTCACGCAGCACGGTTGGCGAGGGGTAGCCCGCCGTGCCCAGCATCAGGCGCGAGCTGAGGGTCTCGCCATAGGCTGTCCAGCTCGGGGTGGTCGAAGCGTTCGTGTCATGGGTGTTCATGTTCAACCTCCGACGATGGCCTCGAAAGTGCTGACGTCGTCGCCGGCTTGCAAGACGGTGTCGGCGCGCGCCGCGCGCGGCACGAAGCGCGCGTTGAGCGCGGTGGCCACGCGCTCGGGCCGCAGGCCTTCGCGCTCCAGCAGGGCCTGCAGCGTGGTGCCGGGTGGGCAGGGCGTTTCGCGGCCATTCAGGCGAACGGTGGGGGTGGGCTCTGTCATGGCGGGGATTCTCCGTTGCGCGCCCAGCCCGCGGCGGCCAGGGCGTCCTGCACCAGCGCGGGCGCGATCATCCAGCCGTGGCGGAACAGGCCATTGATGCGCAGCAGGCCCGGCGCGTGTTCGACGCAGGGCAGGTGGTCGGCGCACGCGGGGCGCAGGTTGGTTTCCAGGTGATCGATGCGCGCCTCGGCCAGTTCCGGCAACACGCTGTGCGCGGCCGACATCAGCTCCAGCGCGCTGCGCAGGCTCACGGGCGAGCGGTCCTCGCTCTCGATCTCGCTGGCGCCGATCACGATGCGCTCGCCCGGGCGCGGCACCAGGTACACGCGGTGGCGCGGGTGCAGCAGGCGCACGGGCCGCTGCAGGCGCACACCGGGCGCGTGCAGCCACACCACCTCGCCGCGCACGCCGCGCAGCGGCACCTCAGGCCGCGCGCCCAGGCCGCGCGTGTCGATGGCGAGGTCCGCCGCGAAGCCGCTGCCGTCGGCCAGTTGCAGGCGGCCCGGGTGCACCGCCTCCACCCGCGTGTCCCAGCGCCAGCGCACGCCGTCGGCCTGTTCGGCCAGGGCCTGCAAGGACTCGCGCGGCAGCAGTTGGCCTTCGCCGGGCAGCAGCCAGGCCAGCAGGCCGGGGGCCAGCGCGGGCTCCAGTTCGCGCAGCGCGGCGGCATCCAGCGGTTGCGGCGCGGGCGCTTCGGCCACGGCGCTCAGGCGCGCGAGCGTGCGCTGCGCGCTGCCGCGGTCGCTGCCGTGCGCCAGCAGCAGGCTGCCCTCGGTGCGCACCAGCTCGGGGGCGCCGCCTTCGCGCAGGCGCTGGCCGATGGCGCGCCACAGCGGCAACGAGCGCCAGCCCAGGCGGGCCACGGCGGGCTCGGCGCCGTCCAGTTCGGCCAGCGGGCTGAGCATGCCCGCGGCCGTGAAGCCCGCGGCGTGGGGCCGACCCAGCGCGGGCGCCACGCGGCCCTGCACGGGCGGCAGCGGGCCGTCGGCCGGGTCGAACACGGTCACGTCGTGCCCATCGCGCGCCAGCCACCAGGCCAGCAGCCGACCCAGCACACCCGCGCCCGCGATGCCGATGCGTGCCACGCTCAAGCCTTCTTCAACGCGTCGACCGGCACGTAGAACTCGCCGCCCGCCGCCTTGAACTGCGCCGACTTCTCGGCCATGCCCTGCTGCAGCGCCTCGGCCTCGGCCAGGCCTTTCTGCTCGGCGTAGTCGCGCACGTCCTGCGTGATCTTCATCGAGCAGAACTTGGGGCCGCACATGCTGCAGAAGTGCGCTTCCTTCGAGGAGTCCTTGGGCAGGGTCTCGTCGTGGTAGGCCTCGGCGGTGTCCGGGTCCAGGCCGAGCGCGAACTGGTCGCGCCAGCGGAACTCGAAGCGCGCCTTGCTCATGGCGTCGTCGCGCGCGCGGGCGCCGGGGTGGCCCTTGGCGAGGTCGGCCGCGTGCGCGGCGATCTTGTAGGCGATGACGCCCTGCTTCACGTCGTCGCGGTCGGGCAGGCCCAGGTGTTCCTTGGGCGTCACGTAACACAGCATGGCCGTGCCGAACCAGCCGATCATGGCCGCGCCGATGGCGGAGGTGATGTGGTCGTAGCCGGGCGCGATGTCGGTGGTGAGCGGGCCCAGGGTGTAGAACGGCGCTTCGTGGCAGTGCTTCAACTGCTCGTCCATGTTGGCCTGGATCAGGTGCATGGGCACATGGCCGGGGCCTTCGATCATGGTCTGCACATCGTGCTTCCAGGCGATCTGCGTCAGCTCGCCCAGGGTGCGCAGCTCGGCGAACTGGGCCTCGTCGTTCGCGTCGGCGACGCTGCCGGGGCGCAGGCCGTCGCCGAGCGAGAAGCTCACGTCGTACGCCTTCATGATCTCGCAGATCTCCTCGAAGTGCGTGTAGAGGAAGTTCTCCTTGTGATGGGCGAGGCACCACTTGGCGAGGATGCTGCCGCCGCGCGAGACGATGCCGGTGCGCCGCTTCGTCGTCAGGGGGATGAACGGCAGGCGCACGCCCGCGTGGATGGTGAAGTAGTCGACGCCCTGCTCGGCCTGCTCGATCAGCGTGTCGCGGAAGATCTCCCAGGTGAGCTCTTCGGCCACGCCGCCCACCTTCTCCAGCGCCTGGTAGATGGGCACGGTGCCGATGGGCACGGGCGAGTTGCGCAGGATCCACTCGCGCGTGGCGTGGATGTTCTTGCCGGTGGACAGGTCCATCACCGTGTCGCCGCCCCAGCGGATGGCCCACACCATTTTTTCCACCTCTTCCTCGATGCTGGAGGTGACGGCCGAGTTGCCGATGTTGGCGTTGATCTTCACGAGGAAGTTGCGGCCGATGATCATCGGCTCGAGCTCGGGGTGGTTGATGTTGGCCGGGATGATGGCGCGCCCGCGCGCCACCTCGTCGCGCACGAACTCCGGCGTGATGACCTCGGGGATGCGTGCGCCCATGGGGTTGCCGCGCAGGCGGGCCTCGCGCTCGGCGTCGCCCAGGTATTCGCGCATCCACTCGCGCTTGCCGTTCTCGCGGATGGCGATGTACTCCATCTCGGGCGTGACGATGCCCTGGCGCGCGTAGTGCATCTGCGTGACGTTGGCCCCCGGCCTGGCGCGGCGCGGCGTGCGCTGCAGCGCGGCGGCGTCGCGGCGCAGCGCGTCGATGCGTTCCGCCTCGCGCGCTTCGTGCTTCGCGCCGTCGTCCAATGCCTGGCGCTCGCGGCCCGCGTAGGTCTCGGTGTCGCCGCGCGCCTCGATCCAGGCCGCGCGCACCGGGGCCAGGCCCTTCTTCACGTCGATGGCGACCGTGGGGTCGGTGTAGGGGCCGGAGGTGTCGTACACCGTCACGCGCTCGCCGTTGGTGAGCGCGATCTCGCGCATGGGCACGCTCACGCCGGGCAGCGCGCCCGGCACGAACACTTTGGTGGAAGCGGGGAAGGGCTCGCGCGTGAGCGTGAGCAGCGGGGCGAACTTGTCGGGGGCGTTCATGGGCGGTCTCCTGTAGGGCAAGCCATCACACAAAGGGGCTTGCTCCGGAGGACCGCCTTGGTGGATTCATGCCGGGTGCCCGGAACCGCCACGGGGCGGAGGGCCCGGCATGCCGTTCACCTCGGCATGCGCTCTTCTTTCGCCGGTACTAGCCGGATCAAGTTCACGGGTTCGGCCTTCAGCCATCTCAGCGCCGGCCTTTGCAGGCCGGTGCACCCCGGAGCAAGGGGGAGTGTACGACGCAGGCCCGCGGGGGCATAGTGGCGGGCCATTCACCCATCGATTGCCCAGGAGACTGCCATGAAGACCAATCCCATCGGCTGGTTCGAGATCTACGTGCAGGACGTGCCCCGAGCGAAAGCCTTCTACGAAACGGTGTTCCAGGGCAAGCTGGCGCCACTGGGCAACCCCGACCCGAAAGACCCCTCGGGCATGGAGATGTGGGCCTTTCCGTCGTCCATGGAAAGCTACGGCGCGCCCGGCGCGCTGGTGAAGATGGAAGGCATGCCTTCGGGCGGCAACAGCACGATCGTGTACTTCGCCTGCGACGACTGCGCGGTCGAGGCCGCGCGCGCCGCGTCAAACGGCGGCGCGGTCTTCAAGGAGAAGATGTCCATCGGCGAGTACGGCTTCATTGCCCTGGTCAACGACACCGAGGGCAACATGATCGGCCTGCACTCGATGCGCTGAGGTCCCTCAGGCACCGGACGGTGCCGTCGTGTCGACCTTGCCGTCTTTCACCGGCAGCGTGGCGCCGGGCTTGAACGAGGTGCGCACCGTGGCGTCCTGGCCGTCGAGGCGGTAGGTCACGTCGTAGCCGGAGAGCTTCTGCGATTTCTCGTTCACCGTGCGGCAGCGGCGCTCCGTGGTGGTCACGGTGTCGTTCTTCTGCATGTTCTTCTGCACCTGGTTGCCCGCGTAGCCGCCGGCCGCGGCGCCGGCCACGGTCGCCACCGTCTTGCCCGAGCCCTTGCCGATGGTGCTGCCCAGCAGGCCGCCGGCCAGGCCGCCGACCACGGTGCCGGCGATGCGGTGCTCGTCCTTCACGGGCGCCTGCCGCTGCACGGCCACGTTCTCGCACACCTCGCGCGGCGTGCTCACGGTGGTCATCACTTCCTTGACGGACAGCACCTGGGCCTCCTTGGGCTTGGCCAGGGTCTGGTAGCCGCCCACGGCGCCGGCACCCAGCACCACCATCGCCAGGCCGCCGAGGGCCATGCCTTTGATCATTGACTTGTCCATGCGCTCACTCCTGGTTTGTCGGTGAGCGAAATCTAGTCTGCAGGTGGGGCGTGCCTGTAACCGCAGGTGTCTCGGGCCGGGCAATCGAAACAACTCGGTAACGCCCTTTACGGGGCGGCCGACTGGGCGATCAGTCCAGCAACGAACCCAGCACGGGCAGCTGGCTCTTGCGCAGGCGCGTGGTGCGCTGGAAGAACAGGCTGTTGGGGATGCGCAGGTGCGTGGGCTCCTTGCCGTCCACCGGGTCTTCCTTGAGTGTGGTGTAGACGAGGTTGATGTCGAGCACCTCGCCGGCCAGGCCGGGCTTGTCGCCCCCTTCCAGCAGTTCGATGTGGTCGTGCAGGCCGAAGGGGCGCGTGGTGAAGATCAGCACCGAGCAGAAGATGTTGGAGAGCACGCTCCAGGCGGCGAAGAAGGCGATGGCGCCCACCGTGACGAAGCCGGTGAAGCCGGCCCAGATGACGCCGGCCGACACGCCCATGCGGTCCAGGATCCACAGCAGGGCCGCGCCGCTCAGCAGCAGCGTGACGAGGCGCTTGCTGCCCACGGTGAAGTCCAGCGGCAGGTTCTTTTCGACCGAGAGGCGGTTGATGAAGCGGTGCAGCAGCGAGCGCAGCAGCATCGCGAACAGGATGATCAGGACGATCTGCAGCGCGATGGAGATGGCTTCGACCCAGGGGTGGGCCCAGTCGGGGAGGAAAGGTCTCATGGACCGGGCATTGTGCCAAGGGCGCTGAGGACGCTGATGACGGCCCAAGGCAGTCAGGGAAGTTTTGCGATAGTCCCAATTTGGGACTAAACTCCGCACCATGCGCGTCATCGCCATCTCGACACTGAAGAATTTCTGGGAGAAGGCGGAGCACCGCGATGCGGAGCAGGCTCTGAAAGCCTGGCTGGAGGAAGCGCAGGCCGCGAACTGGCAGCAGCCGGCCGACATCAAGGCCCGGTTTCGCAGCGCGAGCGTGCTCAGGAACCGGCGCGTGGTGTTCAACATCAAGGGCAACGACTACCGCTTGATCGTCACGGTGGCGTACCGATTTCAGGCGGTGTATGTGAAGTTCGTGGGCACGCATGCCCAGTACGACGCGATCGACGTCAACACGGTGGAGATCGATCCATGAGCAAGACCAAGCTGGCCCTGAACCCCATCCGCACGGAGGCGGACTACCGCGCGGCGCTCAAGCGGGCCGAGGCGTTCTTCGATGCCGCCGAGGAGCCCGATCCGGACAGCGAGGAAGGCGCGCACTTCGAGGCGCTGCTCACGCTCATCGAGGCGCACGAGCGCAAGCACTACCCGGTGTTGCCGCCGGATCCGGTGGAGGCGATCCGCTTTCGAATGGAGCAAGCCGGGTTGACCGTGAAGGATCTGGAGCCCCTGATCGGGCGCAGCAACAGGGTGTACGAAGTTTTCGCGCACAAGAGGCCGCTGACTCTGCCGATGATCCGAAGGCTGCACCAGGCTCTGGGCATTCCGGCTGAGGTGCTGATCGCCGAGCCCACGCCGCGCTACGGGGACAAGCACCGCTGAATTGCGAGCTTGCTCCACGCCGTACGCTCAGCCGCTACACTGCTCCAATGCCCTCCAAGCCCGACAAACCAGTCCTTGGCCAAGCGCCCCGCCGCAAGCCCAGTGCGGAGGCTGTGCGTCGTTCCGTGGCCAGCTCGACGGCCATCGAGACGGGGCAAAGTGTCGCTGAGCTGGAATCCAAGTTGCGACAGCCTTCGCGGCGGTTCTCGCACATCACTCTGGCACGCTGACACCCTTCGGGCTTTCGCCCAGGGCCTCCGCCACAAAGTCCCTCATCGGCTGGTAGTTGCCATTGAATCCCGCATGGATGGCGCCAACGTACGCTGGCTTGCGTGCGTCCATCCGCGGTAGTCCAGCGGGTCGTTTCCTGCCTGCACGGCCATCACATCCGCCAGCAGGCGCGACAGCCGTCCGTTGCCTTCGCGAAACGGGTGGATCAGGATGAACTCCACGTGCGTGATGGCGATGGCTTCGATCAATTCGTTGGTTGACAGGCGGCTGCATGGCGTCCACCGCGTCAAGTGGTCGCGTTCGTACTCGGCCAGCAGGCGCGGAATCTGAGGAACGGCCGCAAAAGGGAAGCCATCCTTGCTCATGGTGACCTGACGTACCTGCCCCGCCCATGCATAAACGTTTCCCAACCACCGCCGGTGCCATGTCATCAGGTCATCCGTCGTGATGGTGCGGTCGGGCAGCTGGTCGACCAACACATCTTGATAGAGCTGGTTCAGCAGTTCCAGCTCAAGGTCATCCATGTCGGCTGGCGACGCAATGCCGACGAGGTTGCGCAGGACCTGCTCGCCGGAACCTGGCTCGTATTCCCCTTCCGAGCCGTCGACTGCGTAGCGACCAACCATGACCCCTCCGTTCAAACCGCCCGGTGTGTGGGGGCGGATGTTGGATCATGCCTTGTGCTGACGTTGCTTACCCGCCCAGCGCCCGCAACACCTCTTCCGCCGTCGCCGGCGCATGCATCGCCTCGGGGTCGCCCTGCGCCCGCGCCACCGCGTCGCGCAGTGCCTCATACACGCTGATCGCCAGCATGAAGGGCGGCTCGCCCACGGCCTTGCTGCCGTGCACGTTGTCCTCGCGGTTGGCCTCGGGCCACAGCTCGATGTTCCAGTGCGGCGGCAGGTCGCCGGCCGTGGGGATCTTGTAGGTGCTGGGCGCGTGGGTCTGCAGCTGGCCCTTGTCGCTCCAAACCAGTTGCTCGGTGGTGAGCCAGCCCATGCCCTGGATGAAGCCGCCCTCGATCTGTCCGATGTCGATGGCCGGGTTGATGCTGTGGCCCACGTCGTGCAGGATGTCCACGGCCAGCACGCGGCTCTCGCCGGTGAGCGTGTCGATGGCGACTTCGCTGACGGCCGCGCCATAGGCGAAGTAGTAGAAGGGCCGGCCCTTCATCGTCACCTTGTCGTAGTGGATCTTGGGCGTGCGGTAGAAGCCGTCGCTCCACAACTGGATGCGGTTGGCGTAGGCGGCGTGCACCACGTCCTCGAAGCGGCGCGTGCTTCTGGGCGTGATGACTTCGCCCCCAAGAAAGCGCACCGCGCCCGCACCGCAGCCGTCCAGGCCGGCGACGAAGGCGGCCAGGTTGTCGCGCACGTGGCGCGCGGCGAACTGCGCGGCGCGGCCGTTGAGGTCGGTGCCGCTGCTGGCGGCGGTGGCGCTGGCGTTGGGCACCTTGCTGGTGTCGGCCGCGGTGGCGATCACGCGCTCGAAGGGCACGCCGAGTTCGTCGGCCACGATCTGCGCGACCTTGGTGTTCAGGCCCTGGCCCATCTCGGTGCCGCCGTGGTTCACCAGCACGCTGCCGTCGGTGTAGACGTGCACCAGGGCGCCGGCCTGGTTGAACAGGGTGGCGGTGAAGCTGATGCCGAACTTCACCGGCGTGAGGGCAATGCCCTTCTTGATGACCGGGCTCCTGGCGTTGAAGGCGTCGATGGCGGTGCGGCGTTCTTCATAGCGCGAGGTGCGCGCCAGCGTGGCCATGAGCGGCTCGAGGATGTTGTCCTCCACCTGCATGTCGTAGTGCGTCCGGTCGCGCTCGCCCACGCCGTAGACGTTGCGCAGCCGCACCTGCAAGGGATCCAGCCCCAGGTGGCGGGCGATGTCGCTCAGGATGCGTTCGATGGCGATGACGCCCTGCGGCCCGCCGAAGCCGCGAAAGGCGGTGTGGCTTTGCGTGTTGGTCTTGCAGCGGAAGGAATCAATGGCGACGTCTTCCAGAAAGTAGGCGTTGTCGCAGTGGAAGATGGCGCGGTCGGCCACAGGGCCGGAGAGGTCGGCGCTGAAGCCGCAGTTGCCCAGCATGACGATGCGCAAGCCGCTAAGGCGGCCGCTGTCGTCGAAGCCCACGCGGTAGCGGTAGGCAAAGGGGTGGCGCTTGCCGGTGAGCATGAAGTCGTCGTCGCGGTCCAGGCGCAGCTTCACGGGCTGCCCGGTCTTGCGCGCGGCCAATGCGGCCCACACGGCGAGGTGGCCGGCCTGCGTTTCCTTGCCGCCGAAACCACCGCCCATGCGCCGGCATTCCACGGTGACCGCGTGGTTGGGGATACCCAGCGCGTGCGCGACCCAGTGCTGCACCTCGCCGGGGTGCTGGGTGCTGCTGTGGATCCACCATTGGCCCTGCTCCAGAGGCAGGGCGTAGGCAATCTGGCCTTCCAGGTAGAAATGTTCCTGGCCGCCGACCTCGAACTCGCCGTCCAGGGTGTGTGGGGCGCGCGCCAGCGCGGCGGCGGCATCGCCACGGGCCACGTGCACGGGGGGCAACACGTAGCTCTGGCGCTCGTGCGCCTCGTGCACGGTGAGCACGGGGTGCAGGGGGTCGATGCGGGGCTTGACGAGGCGCGCGGCGCGGCGCGCGGTCATGGCGTCGTCGGCCACGATCAGGCCCATCGCCTGGCCCAGGAACTGCACCGTGTCCTGCGCGAACACGGGCTCGTCGTGGCCGAAGGCGGCCAGCAGGGGGTCGCCGGGCACGTCGGCGGCGCTGACGAAGGCGCGCACGCCGGGCAGGGCCAGCGCGGCGGCGGTGTCGAAGCCGCGCAGGCGGCCATGCGCCACGGGCGAGCACACGGGCGCGGCATGCAGGGTGCCGCGCACCTCGGGGATGTCGTCGATGTAGGTGGCGGCGCCGGCCACCTGGGCGCGGGCGCTTTCGTGGAAGCGCGAGCTGCCGGCGGCGCTGGGCGCGGCTTGTTGCAACAGGGCGGTGTCGGGAGCGTTCATGCCAGGGCCTCCAGATCGAGCGTTTCCAGCCGCAGGCCGCGCTGGCCCTGGTGCGCCAGCCAGTGGCGGCGCAGCAGGTTGCCCAGCACCGCGCGGCGGTAGTCGGCGCTGGCGCGCATGTCGCTGATGGGACGGAACTCGTCGCGCAGCACGGCGCTGGCGGCCATCACGGTGTCTTCGTTCCAGGGCTGGCCGATGAGGGCGGCCTCGGCCTGCCGCGCGCGCACCGGCGTGGCGGCCACACCGCCGGCCCCGATGCTCGCTTGCGTGACGACGCCGCCCTCGATGCCCAGCTTCACGGCCAGGCAGACGGCAGAGATGTCGTCCTCGAAGCGTTTGCTCACTTTGTCGACCTGCAGGAATTCACCCGGCCTGGGGCGCGGCACCTTGATCCAGCAAAGCAACTCGTCAGGCCCCATCACGTTCTGGCGGTAGCCGGTGTACAGGTCTTCCAGCGCCAGCTCGCGGTGGGCGACGGCGCGGCGCACCGGGTCCCAGCGCATCAGCACCACGCTGGCACCCAAGGCGATCAGCAGCGGCATGCTGTCGCCGATGGGCGAGCCGTTGGCCACGTTGCCGCCCAGGGTGCCGGCGTTGCGCACGGGCAGGCCGGCGAAGCGGTGGGCGAAGGCGGCGAGCGAGGGCCGCTCCGCCACCAGGGCGGCGTAGGCGTCCGTCAGGTTCACGGCGGCGCCGATGGCGATGTGGTGCGGGTAGCGCTCGACGCGGCGCAGTTCGGCCGCACCGGTCACGTCGAGCAGGCGGGTGTAGGTCTTGTGCTGCTTGGTGATCCACAGGCCCACGTCGGTGGTGCCGGCCACCACCTGGGCGTCTGGGTGGGCGGCGCGGGTCTTGAGCAGGGCCTGGAGCGTGGCGGGGCGCTGGTAGGGCGCTTCGGGCGCCGGGTGACCCAGGGTCCGCAGGCCGCGCAGCACCGCGGCCTCGTCCACGCGCGCGCCGGCCGGACAGGGCAGCTCGCCCATGCGGGCGGCGGCGTCCAGGATGGGGCGGTAGCCGGTGCAGCGGCACAGGTTGCCCGACAGCGCGGCCTGCGCGCGGGCGTGGTCCACGCCCTGCCCGCCGCCGGTGTCCTCGTACAGCGCGAACAGGCTCATGACGAAACCGGGGGTGCAGAAGCCGCACTGGCTGGCGTGGCACTGCACCATGGCCTCCTGCGCCGGGTGCGCGCCGCCCAGGTCTTCCACCGTGAACACGGCCTGCCCCTGCACCGAATGCGCCAGTTTGATGCAGGCGTTGACGGCCTGCAGCTTCAGCCGCCCGTCCACGGCCTCGCCCAGCACCACGGTGCAGGCGCCGCAATCGCCCTCGCCGCAGCCTTCCTTGGTGCCGGTGCAGTGCAGGTCCTCGCGCAGCACCTGCAGCAGGGTGCGGTCGGGTGGCACGGCGGGCAGGGTCACGGGCTGGCCGCGGCGCAGGAAGGTCAGGGGTTGGCTGGGCCGGTCGTGGACGTTCATGCGGACCAGCATACCCATACCACCACGGCACGTCATATGCTTGGGCGTATGCCGCCAATGCCCGATATCCGATGCCACACGAGATGACACCGTCATGAAATACGGCCCCATGTTCGAGCGCATCGACCTGCACCTGATCCGCGTGTTGCACACCGTGCTGACGGAGCGCAGCGTCTCGCGCGCGGCGATCAAGCTGGGCATGTACCAGCCGGCGGTGAGCGCCTCGCTCAAGCGCCTGCGCGAACTGGCCGGCGACCCCTTGCTGGTGCGTTCGGGCGCCGGCATGGTGCCCACCGTGGCCGGGTTGCGCATGATCGAGCCGGCCGCCGACATCCTGCGCAGCGCCGAGGTGCTGTTCTCCGACGCCCGCGCCTTCGACCCCGCCACCGCCACCCACACCTTCAGCCTGGCCGCCAGCGACTACCTGGACCCGCTGTTCCTGCCCACGCTGGTCACGCAGATCAAGGCGCAGGCGCCCCACGCCAGCATCGACATCCACCCGCTCTCGCGCGACGCCGACTACCGCACCCACCTCGCCCAGGGCACGGTGGACGTGGTGATCGGCAACTGGGCCCAGCCACCGGACGACCTGCACCTGGGCCGCCTGTTCGGCGACGAGGTGGTGAGCCTGGTGGCCAGCCACCACCCGGCGGTGCGCCGCGGCTGGGACACCGAGGCCTGGCTCAGCGCCGAGCACATCGCGCCCACGCCCACCCACCCGGGCGCGCGCGGTGTCATCGACGAGCACCTGGCCGCGCAAGGCCTCACGCGCCACATCACGGCGCGCTGCCCGCACTTCGGGCTGATCCCGGCCATGGTGGCGGGCAGCCTGCTGGTGCTGACCACCGGGCGCCAGTACTGCGAACGCTACGTGGGCGCGCTGCCCGTGACCGTCCTGATGCCGCCGGTGAAGTTCCCCCGCATGATGTATTACCAGCTCTGGCACGAGCGCACCCACGCCTCCAATGCGGGGCGCTGGCTGCGCGAGCAGATCAAATCCGTCGCCGCCTCGCTGCGCGCGAGCGAATCCACCCGCGCCGAGGCCGCATGAGTGCCGCACGGCCGCCCGAAGGCACTCGCACCGCAGCGCACCGCGCGAAGGTTTCACTATGAGTGCCGCACGGCCGCCCGAAGGCACTCGCACCGCAGCGCGCCGCGCGAAGGTTTCACTATGACTCCTGAGAACCTACGACTCGAACTCACCGGCATCACCAAGCGCTACCCCGGCGTGGTGGCCAACGACGGCGTCTCGCTCCGTGTGCGCCCCGGCGAGATCCACGCCGTGCTGGGCGAGAACGGCGCCGGCAAGTCCACGCTGATGAAGGTCATCTACGGCGCGGCCAAGCCCGACGAGGGCACGGTGCGCTTCAACGGCCAGACCGTGCACGTGCGCAACCCGCAGGAGGCCCGCGCCCTGGGCATCAGCATGGTGTTCCAGCACTTCAGCCTGTTCGATTCGTTTACCGTGGCGGAGAACGTGTGGCTGGGGTTGGAGAGCCGATCGCCGGGCCGCCCCAAGATCGGCTCTGCCCCTAGGGGGGAGGCGGCGCGCAGCGGCGCTTCGGGGGGGGCAGGTGCTTCGGTGTCGCTGGCGCAGGTGCGCGAGCAGGTGCGCGCCAAGGCCGGCGAGTACGGCCTGGACGTGGACCCCGAGCGGCCGGTGCACACCCTCTCGGTGGGCGAGATGCAGCGCGTGGAGATCATCCGTGCGCTGCTCACCAACCCGCAACTGCTGATCCTGGACGAGCCTACCTCGGTGCTCACGCCGCAGGCGGTGGAGAAGCTCTTCGTGGTGCTGCGCCAATTGGCGGCCGAGGGCTGCAGCATCCTCTACATCAGCCACAAGCTGCACGAGATCCGCGAGCTGTGCACCGCCTGCACGGTGCTGCGCGGCGGCAAGGTCACCGGCGTGTGCGATCCGCGCGAGGAGAGCAACGCCTCGCTCTCGCGCCTGATGATCGGCGCCGAGCCGCCCGAGTTGACGCACCGGCCCCTGCACGCGGGTGAGCCGGTGCTGCAGGTGCGGGCGCTCACCCTGGCCAGCGACGACCCGTTCGGCACTGCGCTGCACGAGGTGGGGCTCACCGTGCGCGCGGGCGAGGTGGTGGGCATCGCGGGTGTGTCGGGCAACGGCCAGGGCGAGTTGCTGCGCGCCCTCTCGGGCGAGGACGTGCGCGCGCCCGCCGGCAGCGTCCGCCTGGGCGATCGGGATGCCTCCGCCCTGGGCCCGGCGAAGCGCCGCGCGCTGGGATTGCACTTCGTGCCCGAGGAACGCCTGGGCCGCGGCGCCGTGCCCACGCTGTCGCTCGCGCAGAACCTGCTGCTGTCGCGGCGCGACGCGGTGGGCCGCGGCGGCTGGGTCCGCGTGGGCGCGCTGCGGCGGCAGGCGGCGGACATCATCGCGCGCTACCAGGTCAAGGCCAACGGCCCGGACGCGGCAGCCAAATCGCTGTCGGGCGGCAACCTGCAGAAGTTCATCGTCGGCCGCGAGATCGAGGCGAAGCCGAAGCTGCTGATCCTGAGCCAGCCCACATGGGGCGTTGACGTGGGCGCCTCGGCGCAGATCCGTGGCGAGATCCTGGCCCTGCGCGACGCCGGTTGCGCCGTGCTGGTGGTGAGCGAGGAGCTGGAGGAGCTGTTCGAGATCAGCGACCGTTTGCACGTAATCGCCAAGGGGCGTCTGTCGCCCAGCCTGGACCGCGCCGACGCCACGGTCGAGCGCATCGGCGAATGGATGTCGGGCCTGTGGGAGGCCACGCAGAACAACGAGAAGGAGACCGCGCATGCTGCGGCTTGAAGTCCGTCCCCAGCCCTCGAAGCTGTGGGGCTACGCCTCGCCGCTGCTGGCGCTGGCCATCACGGTGCTCATCGGCATCGGCCTGTTCGAGGTGCTGGGCAAGGACCCGGTGCGCGGGCTGCAGGTGTTTTTCTGGGAACCCGTCAAGAACACCTATGCCATTTCCGAGCTGCTGGTGAAGGCCACGCCGCTGCTGATCATCGCGCTGGGGCTGGCGGTGTGCTTCCGCTCCAACGTGTGGAACATCGGCGCCGAGGGGCAGTACATCATCGGCGCGGTGTTCGCCGGTGGCGTGGCGCTGCTGGCCGACAAGACCACGGGCCTGTGGATCGTGCCGGCGGTCATCCTGGCCGGCACGCTGGGCGGCATGCTGTGGGCCGGCATCACCGCGCTGCTGCGCGACCGCTTCAACGCCAACGAGATCCTGGTGAGCCTCATGCTCGTGTACGTGGCGGTGCAGGTGCTCAACTACCTCGTCTACGGCCCGTGGAAAGACCCGGGCGGCTACAACTTTCCGCAGACCAAGACCTTCGAGCGCGTCGCGCAGATGCCGCGCCTGATGGACGGCTCGCGCGTGAACATCGGCCTGCTGTTCGCGCTGCTGGGTGTGGCGGGCGTGTGGCTGTTCCTGTTCCGCACAGTGTCGGGCTACGCGCAGATCGTCGGCGGCCTGGCGCCCATGGCCTCGCGTTACGCGGGCTTCTCCTCGCGCAAGGCGCTGTGGGTGGCGCTGCTCGTGTCGGGTGGTGCGGCGGGCATGGCCGGTGCCTTCGAGGTGGCCGGCCCCATCGGTCAGCTTACGCCCTACGTGCCGGCCGGCTACGGCTTCGCGGCCATCATCGTGGCCTTCGTGGGGCGGCTGCACCCGGTGGGCATCGTGTTCTCGGCCGTGTTGATGAGCATGTTCTACATCGGCGGGGAGCTCGCGCAGTCGCGCCTGGGCCTGCCCAAGTCCATCACCGGGGTGTTCCAGGGGCTGCTGCTGTTCTCGCTGCTGGCCTGCGACACGCTCATCGCCTATCGCATCAAGTGGAGCAAGTGATGGAGTCCTACGCGCTGCTCATCGCCGCCACGCTCAACGCGGGCACCGTGCTGGCCATCGCCTCGCTGGGCCTGCTGATCAACGAGAAGGCCGGCATCGTCAACCTGGGCGCCGAGGGCATGATGCTCTGCGCCGCGCTGGCCGGATTTGCCACGGTGGTGCACACCGGCAGCACCTGGGCCGGCTTCCTCGCGGGCATGGGGGCGGGCGCGCTGCTCGCGGCCGTTTTCGGCGTGCTGGTGATCTGGCTCAACACCAACCAGTACGCCACGGGCTTGGCGCTCAGCCTGTTCGGCGCGGGTTTCTCGGCCTTTGCAGGCACCGGCTATGTGCAGGCCACGCTGCCCGAGCAGGTGCGCTGGTCCGTACCGGGCCTGGCCGACATCCCCTTCCTGGGCGCGGCCTTGTTCCGCCACCACCCCATGGTCTACGGCTGCGTGGCCATCGCCATCGGGCTCATCTGGTTCCTGTACCGCACGCGCGCGGGCCTGGTGCTGCGCAGCGTGGGCGAGAGCCCCGAATCCGCGCACGCCCTGGGCTACCCGGTCCGCCGCATCCGCCTGCTGGCGGTGATGGCCGGCGGCGCGCTGTGCGGCCTGGCGGGCGCCTACGTGTCCACCGTGTACACGCCGCTGTGGGTGGAGGGCATGATCGCCGGCAAGGGCTGGATCGCCCTGGCGCTGACCACCTTCGCCACCTGGCGTCCCGCGCGCGTTCTGTTGGGCGCCTACCTGTTCGGCGGCGTCACCATGCTGCAGTTCCACCTGCAGGCCATCGGTTTGCAGATCCCCAGCCAGTTCCTGACCATGCTGCCCTACGTGGCGACCATCGTGGTGCTGGTGCTCATCTCGCGCAACCCGACCTGGATCCGCGTGAACATGCCGTCGTCGATCGGAAAACCGTTCTACCCGGGTTCATAATTTGCTTGTCACATTGAATACCCTATGGGGGTAGCGTTGCAGCCGCTCCTCTCCACCCGATTCACCCCAACCGTCGACACCCGAGGACACCCATGACCGACCTCCACAAGCGTTCCCTGTTCAAGGTCGCCGCGATGAGCGCGCTGGCCGCTGCCGTGCTGATCGGCTGCGGCAAGAAGGAAGAAGAGGTGGCGGCGCCCGCGCCCGCCCCGGCGCCCGCGGCCCCCGCCGCCGCCCCCGCCGCGCCCGAGCCGCTGAAGATCGCCTTTGCCTACGTCGGCCCGGTGGGCGACGGCGGCTGGACCTTCGCGCACGACAACGGCCGCAAGGCGCTGGAGGCCGAGTTCGGCAACAAGGTCGTCACCAGCTTCGTCGAAAGCGTGCCCGAAAGCGCCGACGCCGAGCGCGTGATCCGCGACATGGCCTCCAACGGCAATAAGCTCATCTTCGGCACCACCTTCGGCTACATGGAGCCCATGCTCAAGGTCGCCGCCGACTTCAAGGACGTGAAGTTCGAGCACGCCACCGGCTACAAGACGGCCGAGAACCTGCGCACCTACGACAGCCGCACCTACGAAGGCGCCTACATGGCTGGCGTGATCGCGGGTTCCATGACCAAGACCAACACCCTGGGCGTGGTGGCCTCCATCCCTATTCCCGAGGTGATCCGCAACATCAACAGCTTCACGCTGGGCGCGCAGTCGGTGAACCCCAAGATCAAGACCAAGGTGGTCTGGGTGAACGGCTGGTTCGACCCGCCGAAGGAAACCGAGGCCGCGACCTCCCTGCTCAACGGCGGCGCCGACGTGCTGTTCCAGAACACCGACTCCTCCGCCGTGCTGCAGACGGCCGAGAAGGCCGGCAAGCGCGCCTTCGGCTGGGATTCGGACATGACCGCCTACGGCCCCAAGGCCCACCTGGGCTCGGCCGTCATCAACTGGGGCCCGTACTACATCAAGGCCACCAAGGACGCGCTGGAAGGCACCTGGAGCACCGGTGGCGTGTGGTGGGGCCACAAGGAAGGCGCGATCGACATGGTTTCCATCGCCGACGACGTGCCGGCCGAGACCAAGGCCAGGATCGACACCATCAAGGCCGGCCTGAAGGACGGCAGCTTCCACCCCTGGACCGGCCCCATCGTGGACCAGGCCGGCAAGGAAGTGCTGGCCAAGGACCAGAAGGCCGACGACGCCTTCCTGGGCGGCATCAAGTTCTACGTCAAGGGCGTGGAAGGCAAAGTCCCGAATTAAGGGGACACCCCCGCCGCGCTTCGCGCGACCCCCTCAAGGGGGCGGCACCTGCGGCCCGGCAAAGCCGGTTCCGCGGTGCCCTGGGTTGAAAAGGGCTGCCCAAGGGCAGCCCTTTTTGTTTGAATGCACACCATGATCGAACGGCAACTCTGGCATCCCGTGGTGGCGTCGCACATGCTGCGCGAGGCGCCGATGGCCCTGGGCCTGCTCGGTGAGTCGCTGGTGCTGTGGCGCGACCACGGCACCGTGCACGCCTGGGCCGACCGCTGCCCGCATCGGGGCGCGCGGCTGTCGCTGGGGCGGGTGCTCACCACGGTGCACGGCCCGCGGCTGGAATGCGCGTACCACGGCTGGCAGTTCGAGGCCGGCGGGCGCTGCCGCCACGTGCCGGCCTCGCCCGACTTCCAACCACCCCCCGGCCACGCCACCACGGCATTCGAGGCGCGCGAGGCGCACGGGCTGGTCTGGGTGCGGCTGGACACGCCCGGCGCCGAGCTCCCGCAGGCGCCGCCGGCCTTCCCCGAAGCCGGGGACAGCGCCTGGCGCCGCGTGGTCTGCGGCCCCTACGTGGTGGCCACCAGCGCGCCGCGGCTGGTGGAGAACTTTCTCGACCTCAGCCACTTCGGCTTCGTGCACGAGGGCTGGCTGGGCGAACGGGGCCACGCGCAGGTGATGAGCGGCGTGGTGAGCGAGAGCCCCGAAGGCGTGCAGGTGCTCAAGGCACGCGCCTGGCAGCCGCGCGGCTACGCCGAGGCCGAGAGCGGCGCCTGGATCGACTACGCCTACGAGGTGCCACACCCTTACGCCGCACTGCTGCGCAAGGACGCGAGCGACGGCGACCCGGTGCGCAACGCCATTGCGCTCTTCATCCGCCCCGACGGCGAGGAGGCCTGCACCGCGTGGTTCGTTATGACCACGCAGAACGACCGGTCCAGTGACGAAGCGCTGATCGACTTCCAGGACACGGTGTTCGCGCAGGACCGGCCCGTGGTGGAATCGCAAAGCCCCAAGGCGCTGCCGATCGGCCGCACCGCGCGCGTGAGCGAGGTGCACGGCCCCGCCGACCGCGTGAGCAGCGCCTACCGCCGCTACCTTCAACGCCTGGGCATCGCCCTCGGAACCTGCTGAAGCCACCATGAAGCCCGCCGACCTGAGCCCTGCCGAACTCGCCGCCCACCTGCCCAAGGCCGAACTGCACATCCACATCGAAGGCTCGCTGGAGCCCGAGCTGATCTTCGCGCTGGCGCAGCGCAATCACGTGAAGTTGCCCTATGCCAGCGTGGAGGCCCTGCGCGAAGCCTACGCCTTCACCAACCTGCAGAGCTTCCTCGACATCTACTACGCCGGCGCCAGCGTGCTGCTGCGGGAGGACGACTTCTTCGACATGGCCTGGGCCTACTTCCAGCGCGCCTATGCCGACCGCGTGATCCACGCCGAGATCTTCTTCGACCCGCAGACCCACACCGCGCGCGGGGTGGACATCGGCGTGGTCATCGGCGGGCTGCGGCGCGCCTGCGAATGGGCGCAGGCCGAACTGGGCATGTCCAGCCGGCTCATCCTGTGCTTCCTGCGCCACCTCAGCGAGGAGGAGGCTTTCGCCACGCTGGAGGCGGCCTTGCCGTACCGCCAGCACTTCATCGGTGTGGGCCTCGATTCGAGCGAAGTGGGCCACCCGCCCGAGAAGTTCTCGCGCGTGTTCGCACGCTGCCGCGAACTGGGGCTGCGCATCGTCGCCCACGCGGGCGAAGAGGGGCCTCCAGCCTACGTCTGGAGCGCGCTGAACGAACTCAAGGCCGAGCGCATCGACCATGGTGTTCGTTCCCTGGACGACCCCGCGCTGGTGGCCGAGCTCGCACGGCGGCGCACGCCGCTCACTGTGTGTCCGCTGTCCAACCTCAAGCTCTGCGTGGTGAAAGACCTGCGCGAGCACCCGATGAAACGACTGCTGGACGCCGGCCTGTGCGCCACCGTCAACAGCGACGACCCGGCCTACTTCGGCGGCTACCTCAACGCCAACTTCACGCAGACCGTGGAGGCCCTGGGCCTGTCACGCGATGAAGTCATCACCCTGGCACGCAACAGCTTCGATGCAAGTTTTATCGACGAAGACACCCGGCGACGCTACCTTGCGCGGGTGGACGCGGCGCTGGGCTGAGGCGTGCCGTGCGGTGAATGCGCGACCTATTCACCGCACACAGTGCGGTGAATAAGGTGTCAATGCGGCGAATGCGGCGTATATTCGCCGCATGAAGTACGGTGATTGGGACGGCGTCGGTACCTTCATCTGGCAGGACGACTCCTGGCCGGCGATGCGCTACGACCTGGCAGCGCTGGCTCCCGCGTTGGCCCGGGTGAGTCATTCCCAGGGGCTGCTCCTGGGCCGCCTGGCCGAGGTGGGCCTGGAGCAGCGCGAGCGCGCCTGCCTCCAGGCGCTCACCGACGACGTGATCAAGACCAGCGCGATCGAGGGCGAGACGCTTGAGCCGGCATCGGTGCGTTCGTCGGTGGCGCGCCGCCTGGGCGTGGACATCGGCGCGCTGGCACCGAGCGACCGCCACGTGGACGGCGTCGTGGACATGGTGCTGGACGCCACCACCCGCTGCCAGGAGCCCTTGAGCGCCCGGCGGCTGTGGGGCTGGCATGCGGCGCTGTTCCCTACGGACTTCAACGGCCTGCACCGCATCCGCGTGGGGCAGTGGCGCAACGACGCGGGTGGACCGATGCAGGTGGTGTCGGGCGCGCTGGGGCGCGAGCGTGTGCATTTCCAGGCGCCACCTGCATCCCGACTGGTGTCGGAAACGGACAACTTCCTCGCCTGGGCCAATGCCGACACCGGCGAGCCCCTGCTCATCAAGGCCGGCCTGGCGCACCTGTGGTTCGTCACGCTGCACCCGTTCGACGACGGCAACGGCCGCATCGCGCGCGCTGTGGGCGACCTTTTCCTGGCGCGGGCCGACGGTGGTTCGCAGCGCTACTACAGCCTGTCGGCGCAGATCCAGCGCGAGCGCAAGGCCTATTACCAGGTCCTGGAATGCACGCAGCGCGGCGATCTCGACGTGACGCCCTGGCTCGCCTGGTTTCTCGACGCCCTGCAGCGCGCGCTGGACGCCGCGCTCGAAGGGCTGGTGTCGGTGCTGGGCAAGGCGCGCTTCTGGCAGCGCTGGGCGCAGGTGCCGTTCAACGAGCGGCAGGTGTTCATGCTCAATCGCGCGCTGGACGCTCCCGACGGGCACCTGAGCACGGCCCGCTGGGCCAAGCTCACGCGCTGCTCGAACGACACCGCCTTGCGCGACCTGCAGGTCCTGCTGAAGCTGGGCGTGATCCGCCGCCTGCCGGCTGGCGGACGCAGCACAAGCTACGAGATCGCGCCCTTGACCAGCGCCTAAAATACCGCCCCGACGCGAGCCGGTGCTTCCCCGGCTCGCGTTTTTTCATCATCGGAAGCCATGTAGAGGAACACCATGTACAAAAACCTCGCGGCCTGGCGCGCCTTCGCGCCAGCATTGGCCGCCTTGTTTTTCTCTCCCCTTGTCGTCCATGCCCAGGCGGTCAAGCCGCCGGTGAAGGCCGCCTTCGTCTATGTGGCGCCGCTCACCGAGGCCGGCTGGGTGCGCCAGCACGAGCTCGGCCGCCAGGCCGTGCAGGCCGCGCTGGGCGATCGTGTCGAGACACGCTACGTCGAGAACGTGGCCGAAGGCGCCGACGCCGAGCGCGTGATCCGCGACCTCGCGCAGCAGGGCCACCACATCATCTTCACGCCCAGCTTCGGCTACATGGAGCCCACGCTGAAGGTGGCGCGCGAATTTCCTAACGTGAAGTTCGAGTCCATCACCGGCTACAAGGCCGCGCCCAATGTGGCCACCGCAAACGCGCGCTACTACGAGGGCCGCTACCTGGCGGGCGTGGCGGCGGGCAGGCTGGCCACGCAGGCCGGCTACGTGGCGGGCTTTCCCATTCCCGAGGTGATCCAGGGCATCAACGCCTTCACGCTGGGCATGCGCTCGGTGAATCCGCGGGCCACGGTCAAGGTGGTGTGGCTGGGCGAGTGGTTCAACCCGCCGCGCGAGCGCGACGCGGCCATGACGCTGATGAACCAGGGCGCCGAGGTGCTGGCCTTTCACACCGGCAGCAACGCCGTGATGGTGGCCGCGCAGGAGCGCGGCAAGTTGGCCGTGGCCTACCACTCCGACATGCGATCGGTGGCGCCCGACGCGCAGGTGGTGGCCGTGACGCACCGCTGGGGCGATTACTACACGCGGCGCGTGAAGGCCGTGCTGGAAGGCACCTGGCGCAGTGAGCAGGTGTGGGGCGGCGTGGGCCAGGGCTTCATCCGCGTCGAGGGCTTTGGCAAGAAGGTGCCCGAGGCCGTGCAGAAGGAAGTGAACGCGCGCCAGGCCGACATGGCGGCGGGCCGCCTGCCGGTGTTCGCGGCACCGGCCTCGGCCCCCGTGCTCGGCCAGAACGGCCAAGCCGTGATCGCCGCCGGCCAGCGCCTGAGCGACGAACAGATTCTGAAGATGAACTGGTTCGTCGATGGTGTGCAGGGCACGCTCACGCCCTGATGCACACGCGCGCATGATCGCCATCGGCGCGTCCGTATGACAGCGCGCCGCGGGCCGTGTAGGCTCGCGGCCCATGAAAGCCTACCGCGCCAGCCTGCTGCGCTTCGACGAAGACAGCGGCGCCCCCTTGTTCGATGATGATGGCCTGCTGGTGATCGGCCCCGATGCCAACGGCCGTGCCGTGGTGCGCGCCGCGGGCGTGCACGGCGCGCTGATCGGCCGTTTTCCCGGCGTGGCCGTGGAAGACCTGCGTGGCCAGCTCATTGCCCCGGGTTTCGTGGACATGCACATCCACTACCCGCAGACCGATGTGATCGGCGCGCCCGCGGCCGGCCTGCTGCCCTGGTTGGAGCAGTACACCTTCCCCCACGAGTCGCGCTTCCACGAGCCGGCCCATGCGCGCGAGGTGGCGCGCTTCTTCTTCGACGAACTCGCGCGCAACGGTGTCACCACCGCGCTCACCTTTTCCACCTCGCACCCGGCCTCGGCGGACGCGGCCTTCGAAGAGGCGCGCGCACGCGGCCTGCGCTTCATGACCGGCAAGGTGCTGCAGGATCGCCACAGCCCTGACGGCGTGCGCGATCAGACCGAGCAGAGCCTGATCGATACCGAGGCCGGCATCCGCCGCTGGCATGGTGTGGATCGCCTGGGCTACGCCATCACGCCGCGCTTCGCGCCCACCAGCACGCCCGCGCAGTTGCGCGGCGCGGGCGAACTCGCGGCGAAATACTCGGACGTGTGGATCCAGTCGCACGTGGCCGAGAACCGCGACGAAGTGCGCTGGGCGATGGAGCTGTTTCCCGACAGCCGCAGCTACCTCGGCATCTACGAGGACTTCGGCCTTCTGCGCGAGCGCGCGGTGTACGCGCACTGCATCCACCTGAGCCAGGCCGACCGCGAGCGCATGGCCGCCACCGGCGCCGTGGCGGCCGTAAGTCCCACGAGCAATCTGTTCCTGGGCAGCGGCTTCTTCGACTACCAGGCCGCTGACGCCGCCGGCATGCGCTACGGCCTGGCCAGCGACGTGGGTGGCGGCACCAGCTTCTCGCCCTTTCGCACCATGCTGGCGGCCTACGTGGTGGGCCGCGAAGGCCAGACCAAAGCCGGCCTGAGCCTCACGCCCGGGCAGCTTTGGTGGCAGCACACCGCGGGCGCGGCGCGCGCGCTCGGGCTCGACGGCGTGGTGGGCAACCTGCAGCCCGGCTGCGAAGCGGACTTCGTGGTGCTGAACCCGCGGGCCACGCCGCTGCTGGCGCGCAAGACGGCGCAGGCGAACAGCCTGGACGAGCTGCTGTTCGCGCTGATCGTGCTCGGCGACGACCGCGTGGTGTCCCGCACCGTGGTCAACGGGCGCTGAAGCCCGCGCGGCCAGCGCGGGCGGGGTGCGGTCAGCGCGCCACGATGGCCAGGCGGTCGTCGCGGTTCAGCCGGGCCCAGAAGGCGCCGGTGCCGGCGTTGAATCCCACCACCGTGGTGTTGCCGCAGCCTGCGTCCACGTCGGCGGGCAGCGCCGTGAGGTAGTTGCTCTGGTAGGCCAGCGCGCTCACGCAGGCCGCGCTGGCCAGCGGCACCCAGGCTTGCGTGGCCTTGTCGTAGCGTGCGATCGCGCTGTTGGCCGCCGTGCGGCCGGCGGGCGCCACGAACTCCACCACGTAGCTGTCGCCGACCTTGTCCTCCGTCAGCGCCCAGCCCTTTGTGGCGTGCGCCGGCAGCACCACGGGCGCCTTGCCGAGCTCGGTGCCGTTGCCATAGCTGCCCGGCAGGCCGGTGTCCGCTGTGATGTCCTTCACCGCACCGTACGGGTCGATATAGGTGCCGTCCTGGCCGCTGATGCCGCTGATGATGAGCTCGTCGCTGAGGGTCTCGCTGCTTCTGGCCTGCCAGTTCAGCAGCACCTGCTTCTTCAGGTCGATGGTGGTCGCGCGCACCTCCACCTCTTCGTCCGGCGTGCCCACGTTGACGATCCGCGCGCGCTGGCTGTTGTTCAGGTTGGGGCTGAAGCTCTGGTGGCGCTGGAAGATGTAGCGGTACATCATGGACTCCATCTCCAGGTTGCTGTTCGCGAACGAGTAGCCCGGCGTGGCGTTCATGCTGCGGGTGCGGGTGTCATGGCGGTTGAACGTCTGGTTCAGGCCATCGAGCAGGCGCGCGCGACTGCCACCGGCCGACACACAGGTGCTGGTGCGGTAGCTCGGGTCGTAGACGCCGAAGCGCTGGATGTCGCTGGGCACGCTGGAGGGATACACGGTCTTGGCGCAGCGGTCTCTGGTGCGCACGAAGCGGTCCATCAGCGTCCAGACGGGGGCGGCCAGTTCCTTCAGCGGATCGCTGTTGGCAAGCACCGAATGCTTGATGAAGTAGGCGCGGTAGTCGATCGTCGGACCGGTGACCTCGAACACCGAGGCGTTCACGTCGACGAAGCCGGTGCCTTCGTTCTGCACCTTCAACATCAGGTAGTCCTGAATGCGCTCGTGCTCGCTGAAGCGGGTCTCGTAGCCCTTGTAGGCGGCATTGCCCGAGATGATCTGCATGAAGGGGCGCTCGGTGTTGTCCCGGATCAGGCTGCGCGAATAGTGGTGCTCGTGGCCGCTGACATAGATCACGTCGTGCGCGGCCAGCAGCCGGCGGTACTTGTCATACGCGTCGCGGAACTGCACGTCGTTCTCGATGGAGATGCTGCCGTCGATGATGTTCTCTCGCACCAGGCCGTAGCGGCTGCCCGCAAAGGAGTTGTGCGTCTGCAGGATGATGTGGTCGACCTTGGCCGCGTGCTTGTTGACCATGGCCTCGACGAAGTCGAACGAGCGCTCGAACCAGCCGTAGGAGATGTTGATCAGCAGGACGTTGTCGCGCACCAGTGCGTAGTTCTTGTTGCGCGTGCCGGGCATGTGTTCTGCGTCGGCGGGGATGAAGGGTTCCACGGCGTCGTGCCAGTCCTGGTCCGTTCCCTTCGGCTCGTGGTTGCCCATGACCGGCAGGATGCTGAGCTTGTCCTTGTACTGGTCGGCCACCTCGCGCCACAGCGCGTATTCCTCGGGCGTGCCGTTTTCGACCAGGTCGCCCACGGCGAGGACGACTTTCACGCCCGATCGCACGTAGAAGTCGAGTACGGCCGTCATGGGGTGCTGGGCCACGCCGGAGCTGCTGCCCTGCGTGTCGGGCAGCACGCCGATCCTGAGCGTGGTGGGCGCGCTGCTTGCGGGAGGGGTGGGCGCAGTGCCGCCGTCGGCGGCGCCGCCGCCGCCACCGCCGCAGGCGACGAGCATGAGGCCCGCGGCCAGGGCGATCGCGCTGGCCCGGAGTCGGGGATTCTTCTTGGTGAACATGGAGGTCTTCCTGGTTGTGGTGAGGCCAGGCTGTCGATGCCTGGCACGCCGACAATGCGGAAGACCGGTTGCATGCACATGAATGCACGGCCGGATGAGGCCTTTCAGGGGCATCCGATGGGATGAGGTCCCTTCGGACCGTGGTCCGTTCGGATCAGCCGTAGCTCAGCGGGTGCGCCTTGCCCCAGAACACGCGGTACAGGTAGATCGTGTAGACGATGATCATCGGCAGCGTGATCGCCACGCCGATGAAGATGATGGTGAGCGAGCTGGTGGCGGCCGCCGCGTCCCACAGCGTGAGCCGGCCGATGACGATGTCCGGGAAGATGCTGTAGGCCAGGCCGAAGAAGGCCAGCACGAAGATCAGCACCGTGTTCACGAACACCAGCCAGCCGTAGCCCGCGGCGATGAGGTTCGGACGCGTCACCACCCATTGCACGGCGAAGAAGGCCGCCGCGCAGATGAGTGGCACGGGCAGCAGCGCGAAGATCTGCGGCAGGCCGAACCACTTCTCGAACACCGCGGGACTCACCAGCGGCGTGGCAACCGAGATGGCCAGCAGCGCCACGCCCATGGGCCACAGCGCCCCGCGCGCCCAGCGCACCGCCTTCTGCTGCAGCTCGCCGTCGGTCTTCATGATCAGCCAGCCGGCGCCCAGCAGCAGGTAGGCCGCGGGCAGCGTGATGGCGATGCCGAGGCTGAACAACAGGCCCAGCACGCCGGTGTCGAAGCCCGTGATGTAGCTGCCCAGCATCCAGCCCTGCGAGGCGCTGGCGGCCAGCGAGCCGGCGAAGAAGGCGCGGTTCCAGAACGGCAGGTACCTCGTGGGCGCCTTCACGCGGAAGTCGAAGGCCACGCCGCGCAGGATCAGGCCCACGATCATGATGGCGGCGGGCAAGTACAGGGCCTGCAGCACCAGGCCGTGCGCCTTGGGAAAGGCCACCAGCAGCACGCCCACGCCCAGCACCAGCCAGGTTTCATTGGCGTCCCAGAAGGGGCCGATGCTGCTGACCATGGTGTCCTTCTGCACCTCGTCGCCCAGCGGCAGCAGCAGGCCCACACCGAGGTCGTAGCCGTCGAGCACCACGTAGGCCAGCAGCGCCAGGCCCATCACGGCCATGAAGATCAGGGGGAGGAATTCGGCCCAGGTCATGTCGTGTTTCCTTCGCTTGCAGCGGCTCAGGCGCCGGCCTTGCCCATTTCGCCGGAGGGGGCCTCGGGCGCATGTTTGACGGGGTTCTCGGCCATGTACTTGAGCACGCCCACGTAGGTGATCAGCAGCAGACCGTAGACGACCAGATAGCCCACCAGCGTGGCGGCCACGTTGGCCGGTGCGATGGGGGTGACCACGTCGGCCGTGCGCAACAGGCCGTAGACGATGAAGGGCTGGCGGCCGATTTCGGTGACGTACCAGCCCGCCAGCGTGGCCACCCAGCCCGAGAAGGTCATGGCCGCGAGCGTCCACAACAGCGGTCGCGGCAGCGCCAGGCGCGTGTCGCTGCGCTGCGGCCAGACCTTCCACACGCTCCACAGCGCCACCAGCAGCATGAGCGTGCCCATCCCCACCATCACGCGAAAGGCATAGAACACCGGGGCCACGGGCGGGTGCGCGCCCGGAAATTCCGACAGGCCCTTGATCTCGCCATCCCAGTCGTGCGCCAGGATGAGGCTGCCGAGCTTGGGCACCTTCAATGCGTAGTGCGTGGTGCGGGCGGCTTCGTCGGGAATGCCGATCAGCGTGAGCGGTGCGCCGCGCTCGGTCTCCCAGATGCCTTCGAGGGCGGCGATCTTGGCGGGCTGGTGCTTCAGGGTGTTCAGGCCGTGCAGGTCGCCCACGAAGATCTGCACCGGTGCCAGCAGCACGGCCGCGAACACGGCGGTGCGCAGCGCCTTGTGCGTGCCGCCCGTGGCACTGCCCTTGATGAGTTGCCAGGCGCACAGCCCCGCGACGAGGAAGGACGCCGTGAGACCGGAGGCCAGCAGCTTGTGCGCCAGGCGGTAGGGGAACGAGGGGTTGAAGACGATGGCGAACCAGTCGAGCGGCATGAATTCGCCGTTGACGATCTCGGCGCCCGCGGGCGTCTGCATCCACGAGTTGAGGCTGAGGATCCAGAAGGCCGAGAAGGTGGTGCCCAGCGCGACGAGGAAGGTGGCGATGAGGTGCATGCGCTCGCTCACGCGCCCCCGTCCGAACAGCATGATGCCGAGGAAGCTGGCCTCGAGGAAGAACGCGGTGATGACCTCGTAGCCCAGCAAGGGGCCGGCGATGTTGCCGGCCTTTTCCATGAAGCCCGGCCAGTTGGTACCGAACTGGAAGCTCATGGTGACGCCCGAGACCACGCCCAGCGCGAAGCTCAGCGCGAACACCTTGGTCCAGAAGTAGTACGCCTCTTCCCAGGCCTGCTCGCGCGTCTGCACGAAGCGGATGCGGAAGAACAGCAGGAACCAGCCCAGGGCGATGGTGATGGTGGGGAAGAGGATGTGAAAGCTGATGTTCGCGGCGAACTGGATGCGCGAGAGCAGCAGGGTGTCGAGGTCCATGGGGCGTTCCTTGCGTCCGTGGGGTCAGGCCGCGTTCTTGTCGTTGCGCGCGGTGGGGGCCTTGCCGGTGAGCCGGTCCTTCAGTTCGAGCACACGCGTGACCGTAGCGCCCATGCCCATGAGTTGCAAGGCCGTCTCGGGCGCGAGCTTCTGCACGTCGTCGAACCAGGTCATGAGCCGGTCGATGAGGTCGTGCATCTCGCGCATGCGTTGCTGGGCGTGGCGTTCGGCGTCGGTCTTGGGGGTTTCCAGCAGCGCGGTGCGCAGCATGGACAGCGTGGGTTCGATCTCGCGGCGGCGGCGCTCCTCGGCCAGCACGCGGAAGATCTCCCACACGTCCGACGGCGCCTCGAAGTACTCACGGCGGTCGCCGGCCTGGTGGCGCAGGCGCACGAGTCGCCAGGCCTGCAGTTCCTTCAGCCCCATGCTGACGTTGGAGCGCGAGAACTCCAGCGTCTCGGCGATCTCGTCGGCGCACAGCGGCTTGTCGGCGATGTAGAGCAGGGCGTAGATCTGCCCCACGGTGCGGTTGATGCCCCAGCGGCTGCCCATCTCCCCGAAGTGGGCGACGAACTCGCGGTTGAGGGGAGGGAGGTGGTCTTGCAGCGGCATGGCCGGCACTGTAGCCGGATTTGCCTGAAGTTTCAGGAATTACTGAAATTTCAGGATGACGCCAAGGGATTGCCCACCCGCACGTCGCGGGCCGACTACTTGGTGAGGATCAGCTTGTTCTGCGCGGTCAGGCTCAGCTTGTAGTGCTGGCCGTCGTGTTCGATGAACACGTCGCGCCGGCCGCCGCTGAGCTGACCGAACTGCACCTGCACGGGCGGCACCTGAACAGGCGCGGGCGCGGGCGGCGAGGACGGAGGGGCGGTTTTCACGGAAGGCATCCTGACATCATAAACACAAATGCGAACTATTCGCAAACAAGTGGCGAAATGAATCGATCAGAAGGCGCCGATGGCCGCTGCCTACAATCGCCGCCCATGAGCATCAAGAGCGACAAGTGGATCCGCCGCATGGCCGAGCAGCACGGCCTGATCGACCCCTTCGAGCCCGGGCAGGTCCGCCAGGTCGATGGCAAGCGCGTCATCAGCTACGGCACCAGCAGCTACGGTTACGACATCCGCTGCGCGCCCGAATTCAAGGTCTTCACCAACATCCACAGCACGGTGGTGGACCCGAAGAACTTCGACGAGAACAGCTTCGTCGACGTCAACAAGGACGTCTGCGTCATCCCGCCCAACAGCTTCGCGCTGGCGCGCACGGTGGAGTACTTCCGCATCCCGCGCAACGTGCTCACCATCTGCCTGGGCAAGAGCACCTACGCCCGCTGCGGGATCATCGTCAACGTGACGCCCTTCGAGCCCGAGTGGGAAGGCTACGTGACGCTGGAGATCAGCAACACCACGCCGCTGCCGGCCAAGATCTACGCGGGCGAGGGCATCGCCCAGGTGCTGTTCTTCGAGAGCGACGAGGTCTGCGACGTGTCCTACAAGGACCGTGGCGGCAAGTACCAAGGCCAGGTGGGCGTGACGCTGCCCAAGGCCTGATCTCTGGCCTACCATCGCGAACGTGCCCGTGCGCCGGGCGAAGGAGCTTCGCGATGAAATGGGAAAACAACCGGCAGTCCGACCAGATCGAGGACCGGCGCAACAGCCCGGGCGGCGGGGGCCGCATCCCGCGCATCGGGGGCGGCCGGGGCATCGGCATCGGCACCATTGCCATCGCGCTGATCGCGGGCTGGGTGTTCGGCATCAACCCGCTGACCATCCTGGGCGCGTTGGACGGCGGGGGCCTGCAGGCGCCCATGGAAGCGCCGCAGGCCCAGACCGGCGCCCCCAGCGACGACATGGGCCGCTTCGTGGCCGCCGTGCTCGGCGGCACCGAGGACGCCTGGGGCGCGATCTTCCAGGCCGCCGGTGCGCAGTACCAGAAGCCGCGCCTGGTGCTGTTCCGCGGCGCCACGCCAACGGCCTGCGGAACGGGCCAGTCGGCCATGGGCCCTTTCTACTGCCCAGGCGATCAGAAGGTCTACATCGACCTCAGCTTCTACGACACCCTGCGCCGCCAGCTCGGCGCGCCCGGCGACTTCGCCCAGGCCTACGTGATTGCGCACGAGGTGGGCCACCACGTGCAGAACCTCATGGGGATCACCGACCAGATGGAGAAGGCGCGCGGCCGCGCGAGCGAGCGCGAGTACAACGCGCTGTCGGTCCGGCTTGAGTTGCAGGCCGATTGCTTCGCGGGCATCTGGGCGAACCACAACCACCAGCAGGGCCAGGTGATCGAGCCCGGCGACGTGGAGGAGGCGCTGAACGCGGCGGCGGCCATCGGCGACGACGCGCTGCAGCGCAAGAGCCAGGGCCACGTGGTGCCCGACAGCTTCACCCACGGCACGAGCGAGCAGCGCCAGCGCTGGTTCCACAAGGGGCTGGAGACGGGGGACGCGCGCGCCTGCGACACGTTCAAAGCCGCGTCACTCTGAGGTGGCGGACCCGGTCACGGGCGAGGTTGTAGCGCGGGTGCGACAATAGCGGGCTTACCGCCACCCCGGCGTTCCCGACATGACCCAAAGCTTCTCCGAACTCAATCTCGCGCCCGCGCTGGCGAAGGCCGTGGCCGAAATGGGCTACGAGACCATGACGCCGATCCAGGCGCAGGCCATCCCGCAGGTGCTCACTGGCCGCGACGTGATGGGCGCCGCCCAGACCGGCACCGGCAAGACCGCCGCCTTCTCCCTGCCACTGCTGCAGCGCCTGCTCAAGCACGAGAACGCCTCCACCTCGCCCGCGCGCCACCCGGTGCGCGCCCTGGTGCTGCTGCCCACGCGCGAACTGGCCGACCAGGTGGCCGAACAGGTCAAGCTCTACGCCAAGTACACGCAGTTGCGCAGCACGGTGGTGTTCGGCGGCATGGACATGAAGCCGCAGACCCTGGAGCTGAAGAAGGGCGTCGAGGTGCTGGTGGCCACGCCGGGCCGCCTGCTCGACCACATCGAGGCCAAGAACTGTGTGTTGAACCAGGTCGAGTACGTGGTGCTCGACGAGGCCGACCGCATGCTCGACATCGGCTTCCTGCCCGACCTGCAGCGCATCCTGAGCTACCTGCCCAAGCAGCGCACCACGCTGCTGTTCTCGGCCACCTTCTCGCCCGAGATCAAGCGCCTGGCCAACAGCTACCTGCAAGACCCCATCACCGTGGAGGTGGCGCGCTCCAACGCCACGGCCTCCACGGTCGAGCAGCACTTCTACCGCGTGGACGACGACGACAAGCGCGGCACGCTGCGCCAGATCCTGCGCGAACGCGGGATCAAGCAGGCCTTCGTGTTCGTCAACAGCAAGCTCGGCTGCGCGCGCCTGGCACGCTCGCTGGAGCGCGACGGCCTGAACACCGCCGCGCTGCACGGCGACAAGAGCCAGGACGAGCGCCTGAAGGCGCTGGACGCCTTCAAGCAAGGCAGCGTCGATCTGCTGGTCTGCACCGACGTGGCCGCGCGTGGCCTGGACATCAAGGACGTGCCGGCGGTGTTCAACTTCGACATCCCGTTCAACGCCGAAGACTACGTGCACCGCATCGGCCGCACCGGCCGCGCGGGCGCCTCGGGCCTGGCGGTCTCCTTCGTCTCGGGCCGCGACGCGCGCCTGGTGGGCGAGCTGGAAAAGCTGCTGGGCAAGAAGCTGGAGATCGAGGCGCTGGAACTGGAGCAGGACCGCCGCCCGGCCGGCCGCTTCAACGACGGCCAGCGGGCCTGGCAGCGCGAGGAAGGCGGTCGCGAGCCGCGCGAGGCCCGCGCGCCGCGCGCGCCCTCGGCCCCGCGCGTGTCGCGTCCGCCGGCCGATCCCTTCTTCGACCAGCCCTACGAAGCCAAGCCCGCCAGCGCCGACGCCCCGCCGCCGCAGTGGGACACCGCGCAGAAAGCGAACGCACCCAAGAGCCTGTCGCCCAACATCAAGCAGCGCCGCAAGGTGCCGGCGCTGTTCAAGGCCAGCGCGCCGCCGCCGGCCAATTCCTGATCACCGCGTGATCACTTGCCCGGGCGCTGCGACTGGGCGCACTTCACCTCGAAACGCTCCACCTCGCCCGGCCCCGCGCCCAGCCGGGCGGCCGTGAGGCAGCCGCCCCACACGCAGCCCGTGTCCAGCGCCAGCAGGCCCGGCTGGTCCACGCTGCGCAGCGTGGACCAGTGACCGAAGGCCACGGGTGTGTCCGCCGTGCGCCGACCGGGCACCTCGAACCACGGGAAGTGGCCCTCTGGCGCGGCACCCGCACCGTCCTTGGTCTCGAACTCCATCTCGCCATCGGGCGTGCAGAAGCGCAGCCGTGTGAAGGCATTGACGATCACGCGCAGCCGGTCGCTGCCGCGCAGCGTGTCGGCCCAGCGCGCGGGCTGGTTGCCGTACATCTGATGAAGGAAGTCGCGCCAGTCGGGCGCCTGCAGCACGGTCTCCACCTCGTGCGCCAGTTGAAGCGCCCCTGCCGCGTCCCACTGCGGCAGCACCCCCGCGTGCACCAGCAACCAGCCGCGCTCCATCAGGGCGAGCGGGCGCTGGCGCAGCCAGTCGAGCAGGTCGGCGCGGTCCGGCGCGGCCAGGATGTCGCCGATGGTGTCGCTGCGGTGCGGCTTGCGCACGCCCTGCGACACCGCGAGCAGGTGCAGGTCGTGGTTGCCCAGCAGGCATTGCCCGCTGGCGCCGAGCGCGATCAGGCGGCGCAGCGCGGCCAGCGACGCGGGGCCGCGGTTGACCAGGTCACCCAGCACCACGAGCCGGTCGCGGCTGGGGGAGAAGCCGACGGTGTCGAGCAGGCGGCCCAGGGCCTCGTCACAGCCCTGCACATCGCCGATGAGATAAATTGCCATCGCCCGATTATGGGTAGGACCCCATGGACACCCTCCTCATCGTCTTCCTCACGCTGCTCAACGGCGCATTCGCGATGTCCGAACTCGCGCTCGCCTCCAGCCGCAAGGCCCGCCTGGCGGCCATGGCCGAGGCCGGCGACAAGGGCGCGCACACTGCGCTGGAGCTGCTCGACAACCCCACGCAGTTCCTCTCGTCGGTGCAGGTGGGGATCACCTCCATCGGCATGCTCAACGGCATCGTGGGCGAGGCGGCCTTCAGCGACGACCTGGGCCTGTGGTTCCAGTCCTTCGGCCTGGAGGACACCGTTGCGGGCGTGTTGGCCACGGCGATCGTGGTGACCGTCATCACCTTCATCACCATCGTCTTCGGCGAGCTGGTGCCCAAGCGCATCGGCCAGCTCTACCCGGAGGCGGTGGCGCGCTGGGTCTCGCGCCCGATGGCGGCGGTGGCGCGTGGCGCCAAGCCCTTCGTGTGGCTGCTCACGCACACCACGCAGTGGGTGCTCAAGGCCCTGCGCGTGGACAACTCGGCCGCGCAGGTGGTGACCGAGGCCGAGATCGAGGCCAGCCTCGCCGAGGGCGTCGACGCCGGCATCATCGAGGCGCAGGAGCACCGCATGGTGCGCAACGTGTTCGGGCTCGACGACCGCCTGCTCACCTCCATCATGGTGCCGGCCTCCGACATCGAGTGGCTGGACGCCGGTGCGGGCATCGACGAGGCGGTGCGCCAGGCCGCGGCCACGGGCCACTCGTGGTACCCGGTGTGCCGGGGCGGACTGGAGGACGTGGTGGGCGTGATCCACGTGCCGCGCCTGCTGGCGCTGCAGGCCGATGGCGAGCAGGGGGCCGTGGGCGCGCAGGCGCAGCCGGCCGTGTTCGTGCCCGAGACGCTCACCGGCATGGAACTGCTGGAGCAGTTCCGTGCACGGGCCACGCGCATGGTGTTCGTGGTGGACGAGTACGGCGTGGTGCAGGGCCTGCTCACGCCGCTGGACATGCTGGAGGCGATCACCGGAGAACTCTCGCCCGAGATGCCGGTGGACGCCTGGGCGCGCCAGCTCGAGGACGGGAGCTGGGAGGTCGACGGCGCGATGCCGGTGGCCGAGCTGAAGTCGCGCCTGGAGATCGACGCGCTGCCCGATGAGGACAAGGGCCGCTACGCCACCGTGGCGGGGCTGATGCACTCGATGGCCGGCGAACTGCTGATCCAGGGGCAGTTTGTCGACGGCGCGGGCTGGCGCTTCGAGGTGCTGGAGGTCGACGGCCGGCGCATCGCGCGCGTGCTGGTCACGCCGCTGCCACCGCCGCGGCCCGAGGCCGGCGAGCCCCGCGAGGACGGCTGAATCAGCGCACGCCCCACCAGGGCGGCAGCAGCGCACGCACCTCGGGGCTGGCGAAGCGCTCGTCGAGCAGCAGCAGCGTGCCCCGGTCCTGCGGCGTGCGGATCAGGCGGCCGGCGGCCTGCACCACCTTGTGCAGGCCGGGATAGAGGTAGGTGTCGGCCCAGCCTTGCGCACCGGTGGCCTGCAGGCGCTCGCGCAGTGCCTCGCTCAGCGGGTCGGGGGGCGGCAGGCCCAGCGTGGCGATGCTCACGCCCACCAGGCGCGAGCCGGGCAGGTCGATGCCTTCGCCGAACACGCCACCCAGCACCGCGAAGCCCATGCCCTGGCCGCCTTCCACGAAGCGCGCGATGAAGGCTTCGCGCGCGGCCTCGTCCATGCTGCGCGACTGCGACCACACCGCCACGTCCGGGTGCGCGGTACGGAACGCCTCCATCGCCTGCGTGAGGTAGTCGAAGCTGCTGAAGAAGGCGAGGTGGTTGCCCGGGTGCGCGCGGTAGTGCGCGCCGAGTTCGTCCACCAGGCGCGGCAGGGTGCGCACGCGGTCGGCCCAGCGCGTGGACAGGCCACGCGCCACGCGCACCGACCACTGGGCCGGGTCGAAGGGCGAGGCCACTTCGATGCGCGCGACCGGCTCGGGCAGGCCCAGCAGGCGCTGCGCGTGCGCCATGGGCGCGAGCGTGGCCGAGAACAGCGTGGCCGCGTGCGCGCCGGCCCAGCGTGGTTCGAGCAGCTCGGCCGGCAGCAGGCAGCGCAGCGCGAGCTGCGGGCGCGGCTTGCCGCGCCGCGTGGGAGGGCCGGGTGATCGCTCCAGCACCGAGTGCGCGCCGAAGCGCTCGGCCACGCGCAGGAAGTGCACCGCCTCGAACAGCCAGGGCTGCAGGCCCGCGGCGGCCTGCGGGTGGCGCGCCATGAAGTCGGTGAGCGTGGCGACGTGGCGGCCCAGCGTGGCGATGAAGGCGGCCGGGAGGGCGTCGTCGAGCGCCGGGGTCGCGGGCTCGTCGAGCGCCAGCGCGCCCCAGGCGCGGTGCACCGCGTCCATGGTGGCCTTCAGGGCCTGCGGCGCCTGCGCGCGCCAGGCGCCGAAGCGCTGCGGGTCCAGCTCGGCGCTGTACATGCGGCGCGCGCGCTCGGCCAGGTTGTGGGCCTCGTCCAGCAGCAGTTGCACGCGCCAGCCCTCGGCCTGAGCGAGCGACCAGGCCTGCGCGTTCAGGTCGAACCAGTGGTTCACGTCGCCCACCACCACGTCGGCCCAGCGCTGCATCTCCTGCGCCAGGTAGTACGGGCAGATGCGGTGCGCCAGCGCGATCTCGCGCAAGGCATCGCGGTCGAGCCATGCCGCGCGCGCGGCCTGCTCACGCGCGGCGCCCAGGCGGTCGTAGAAGCCCTGCGCCAGTGGGCAGGACTCGCCGTGGCAGGCCTTGTCGGGGTGCTCGCAGGCCTTCTCGCGCGCCAGGCGTTCCAGCACGCGCAAGGGCCGCGCGTTCAGTCGGCGCAGGCCGTCGAGTGCGATCGCGCGGCCCGTCGTCTTGGGCGTGAGCACCAGCAACTGGTCGCTGCCCACCACGGGCATGGCGCGCAGCGCGCCGAACAGCGTGGCCGCGGTCTTGCCGATGCCGGTGGGCGCCTGTGCGAGCAGGTGGCGCCCCGCGCGCTGCGATCGGAACACGGCCTCGGTGAGCTCGCGTTGACCCGCGCGATAGCCATCGAAAGGGAAGGGCGTGGCGGCCAGCGCGGCGTCGCGCGCGCGGCGGTGCTCGGTCTCCTGCCGGGCCCAGTCGCGGTAGCGCGCGCAGAGGTCCTGCGTGAAGGCGCGCAGCGAGTCGCGCGTGCCCTGGCGCGTGAGCACCGTCTCGTGGCCGCTGTCGATGTCGTAGTAGATCAGCGCGAGTTCGATGCTGTCGAGGTGCTCCGCCTCGCACAGCAGCCAGCCGTACACCTGCGCCTGCGCCCAGTGCAGGGCCTGGCGGTTGGGCGTGATGAGCGTCGGGTCGCCTCGGTGGGTCTTGGTTTCGTCGAGGCGGCGCGCCTGGGGGTCGTAGCCGTCGGCGCGGCCCTGCAGCAGCAGGCCTTCGCACAGGCCCGAGAGCGTGCGCTCCCGTTGGTAATGCGCGGGGCGGCGCGCGGCCACGCTGGCGTGGCCCGCGATGCCTTCGAAGGCGCTGGGCGCGGGCGTGAAGCGGTGGTCCAGATCGCCCGCGCGCGCCGCGAAGTCGCACAGGCGCCGCACGGCGACGCGCAGGGGCTCGGAGACGGGTTCGGCGGACACGGAGCGGGGATCATACGGAAGGACAATCGCGCGGTGAGCGAGCCTTCCCTTTCCCTTCCGCTGACCCGGCGCCACCACCAGCGCCTGCGACAGATGCACCGCTCGGCGGGCTGGCCCTGCCACGATCCGATCGAGGTAGAGCTGATCGCGGCGGGCTGTCTGCAGCGCTGTTTTGACGGCGCCGGGCGCGAGCACCTGCGCGTGAGCGACGCGGGCATCGCGCTGTTGGCGCGCATCTACGCGCGCAACCGCGCCGCGCTGTCGGCGCACGAGGCCCTGGTGCAGCGCGTGGCGCTGGAGCAGACGCGCTCGGGCCGCCTGGCCTGGTGTGGCCTCGCGCTGCGCGCGCCCCTGCCGCGCGCGGACGAGCCGCTGGCCAACGACTGGGTGATGGCCTGCCCCGACGTGTACTCGATCCGCCGCAGCTCGCGCGCCGACTGGCTGGAGCCCGTGGTGCACGAGATCAAGGTGAGCCGCGCGGACCTGCTGTCCGACCTGCGCAAGGCCGACAAGCGCGCGGCCTACCTCGGCATGGCTGGCGCGGTGTGGTACGTGCTGGGGCGCGACGCCAAGGGCCGCCCGGTGGGCGATGAGACCGACGTGCCCGAGGACTGCGGCGTGCTGATCGACAGCGGCGCCATGGGCTGGGAGGTGCGCCGCGAGGCACCGCGCCGCGCGGTGCCGCAACTGCCGCTGGGCGTGTGGCTGGCCTTGGCCCAGGCCACTCCGCTGCGAATCGACGAGCCCGATCAGCAAGGGCTCTGAGCCCGGCGTGCGTGAGCGGTCGCGTCGCGCCGCGTCTCACCTGGTTCTCTCCAAAGCCATCGGGTTATCGGCCGTCCTGCCGTGTCGGCCTCGGACGGGCTGCGGATACCCGGGCGCGCGCTGCGTCGGTACCTTGCCCTGGGGTCGCGCCGTGACCCGAGTTCGCTGGAGAGATGGGGCATGAAGCTGGAACGTCGTTCGATGCGTTGGTTCGCGGCCGCGATGGCCGTGGTGTATCTGGGTGCGTGCGGCGGTGGGGGCGGGGATGCGCCCGGCGACACCGGTGGCTCGGGGCGCAACGCCAGTCCGAGCCCCAGTCCTGCCCCGGGTTCAAGCCCCGGCCCGAGCCCGAGCCCGAGCCCCGCCCCAGGCGGCAGTCCGCCGCCGTCTCCGCCGCCAGCCAACACGCCGCCCGCCGCGCCGCCACCGGGTTCGGGCACCGCGCCGATTCCCGATCCCGGCGCCCCACCGGCCGCGCCGTTCACCGTGACGATCACGTCGGCGCCGCAGCGGGGTTTGAAGCTCGAATGGCCGGCGGTGGCCGGTGCCCTCAGCTACCGGATCGATCGCGATCTCGATGCCAACGACGGCGTCGATCTCTTTTTCAACATCGGCAACGTGCCCTCCCCGGCCACCTCGCACAACTTCACCGACCTGCGCCTGGCGGACGCACTGAGTTACAAGTACCGGGTCCGCGCCCTGAGCGCCTCGGGGCTGGTCTTGGCGACGACCACCACCTCGGTCAGCGGCGACCTGGCCGCATCGATCGACATCCAGCACCCCACCTCGCCGCTGGACGATTCCAGCGACAACATGTCACGCGCCATGGCGACCGCCACACGCGAGGGTGTTTCCCTCCGCCATGTCCTGGCCGTGGGCCAGCCCGGGGCGGAGCAGGCCCAAGGCCTCGTCAAGATCTATGAGCGTGACTTCCACGGCGGTGCCTGGACCGAGGTCCAGACGCTGAGGAAGCCCTCGTCGCCGAACCTGCAGGACCATTTCGGCGCCAGCGTGTCCCTCTCGCCCAATGGGCAGTACCTGGCGGTGGGCATACCGGGCGACGACCGGCCGACGCAGGGGATGGGCATCAATCCCCAATTGAACGCCGGCATGGAGGACGTGGACGATTCGGGCGCCGTGCAGGTGTACCGCTACGTCGGTTCGGCCTGGGTCCCGCATGGCTGGTTCAAGGCGATCAACGCGGGGCGCGGTGACGCCTTCGGCACCGCCGTGGCCATCAGCGACGAGGGCCACCTGATCGTGGGGGCGCCCAACGAGGACAGCCCGGCCTCCGCTGGCCTCTTCCTGCCGACATCCGCCGACGCGCCGGAGTTGCGCGACGACCCCAGTGGCAATGACCGGGGAGCCATATACAACTACGTGAACGGTGCGTCGGCGTACTCGTTCGGTGGGTTCGTGAAGCCCCCCACCACCGGGGGCGGGACCTCGCTGCACTTCGGCGCGGCCATCGCGATCGATCCTCTGGCCCAACGGGCCGCCGTGGGCGCGCCCAGGGCCTCGTACAACGGCGCTTCCGCTGGCGGCGTGGTGGTCTATGACATTGCCTGGACCCTGCCGCCGCCGCCGCTCCTGCAATCGGTCGTTGCCATCTGGGCGTTGCGAAGCACCTTCGGACCGGGCGGCGACCGTATTCCCTCGTCGAACACCGACAACCCCATTCCGCCATCGGACGCCTACCGCGGCCTGGGCGGCTCCCTGTCCATGAGCCAGGACGGCAACTGGCTGGCCGCCGGTTACGCCGACAAGAGCGGCCTGGTGGCGCAGACCGGCGCGACGCTGCCTTCGCGCGCGGGCCAGGTGACCCTGTACCGCCGCAACCCGAACGGCACCTGGGCCGCCCACTCCTGGCTCACGGCGCCGGTGCCGGTCAGTGGCGACCGCTTCGGCATCAGTGTGTCCCTGGTCAACAGCGACAACGGGCTGCAGGTGCTGGCCGGGGCGCTTGAAGACAGCAGCGGGCAGAAGGGCCTGACGCGGGCCGCGGACATCGTGCCCGAGAGCTTCGTGGCGGTGCGCGGCAGCGGCGCGGCCTACGCCTTCGCCGGGCGCGCCGACCTCAGCCAGCCGCCGGTGCTCAAGGCCCGGTTGAAGTCACCCGAACCCCTCATCGACCAGTTCCTTGGCCAGGCCACCGCCATCACCCTCGACGGCAACGAACTGCTGCTGACGGGTGAATTCAAGGGCAACACGGGACGGCCCACGGGGCAGGCGATCTTCTTCGGCTATTGAGTAGCGGATTCTTTTGAAGGAACAGGGAATGCAGACGGTGCGTCGTTCGATGCGGTGGTTCGCGGCCGCGATGGCGGTGGTGTATCTGAGTGCTTGCGGTGGTGGGGTGGACGACCCCGCTGATGGCGGTGGATCGGGGGGCGGGTCGGCGCCGGCGCCGAGCCCCAGTCCAAGCCCGGGGGGTGATCCCGGCGGTTCTCCGCCGCCGCCGCCGCCTCCGCCTGCGTCGCCTCCACCACCCTCGGCGCCGCCGCCTTCGGGTTCGCCGCCAGCGTCCCCGCCGCCGGGCTCGGGCACGGGACCGATCACGGATCCGGGCAACGGATCGGGTACGCCCGCGATCGCATTGACGATCACGTCCGTGGCGCAACGTGGACTGAAGCTCGACTGGCCTGCAGTGTCCGGCGCCTCCAGTTACCGCATCGAGCGGGATGTCGATGCCACCGATGGCGCCGACAACTTCACGCAGCTTGCCGAATCGACGGTGCCCTCGAGCACCTTCACCAACCTGAGCCTGGTGGACGCAATGAACCACAAGTACCGTGTCACGGCTTGTGGGCTCAGCGGTTGCAATCTGGCGGTGGGGACCACGCCGGTCACGGGTGACCTGGCCCGATCCATCGTCTCGGCCAGCGCCGACGTCGATGACAACAACGTGGCTCGCGCGATGGCGACCGGCAAGCGGGGCAGCACGCACGTGCTCGCCATTGGCGTTCCCGGTGCCGACGGCGAACGCGGCATGGTGCTGGTCTATGAACGGGCGGAAGGCGGCGCGCAGTGGTCGAGTTTGCCCACGTCTCTCGCCCGGACGAATGGCGCCGTGTCCGATCGTTTCGGTGCGAGCGTGGCGCTGTCGCCGAATGGGCTGTGGCTCGCGGTGGGGATACCCGGCGACGATGCACCCACCGCACTGGACGGCGTCAATCCCAACCCGCCCGCTGGCACGGCCTTGGTGGACGGCTCGGGCGCGGTGCAGGTGTACCGGTATTCCAGCGGCAACGGTTGGACGCTGGTCGCGCGAATCAAGGCAGCCAATGCGGGCGCGAAGGACGCGTTCGGCTCCGCGGTCGCCATCGGAGACGAAGGACAGCTTCTCGTCGGCGCGCCGAACGAGGACGGCGGAGCCAATGGCGACGTCTATCGGTACGGCACCGCCGAGGCCAGTGCGTTCGACGACAACTCGAGCGAGGACCGTGGCGCGGTGTACGCATACGCGGCCAGCGGCGACCTCTACAGCTTCAAGGCCTACGTGAAGCCGCCCGTGCAAACGGGCTCGACCGCCGTCTTCTTCGGAGCGGCCATCGCGGCGGACCAGTTCGCGCAGCGTGTCGCCGTGGGGGCGCCGCGCGCGTCGTTCAACGGCCTGCTGGCCGGTGGCGTGTTGATCTATGACTTCGCCTGGCTCTGGGCCGATGCAACGAAACCCGCCTCGTTGGCGTCCGGTTTCGCGCCGTCGGCCAATCGCTCTTCGTCGGTGTCCTCCAATCCGGACGCATCGTCTTCCGCCTACAAGGGCTTCGGCGGGGCCCTGTCCATGAGCGCCGGTGGCGACTGGTTGGCCGTGGGCTACCCCGACAAGGGCCACGACCCGCTGGACGGCAGCGCGATCCGGTCGGCCGCGGGCCAGGTGGTGGTGTACCGGCGCCAGAGCACCTTGTGGAGCGAGTACTCGGTGTTGTTGGCGCATGCGCCGCGGGCGGCCGATCGCTTCGGCATCAGCGTGTCGCTGGTGACCGCCAACGGGCCGCGATTGCTGGTCGGTGTGCGCGAGGACGGCAGCCGGCACAACGGCCTCAAGCGTCCGGCGGACATCGCGCTCGAGGACAGCAGCCTCCCCGCCTCACCCTCGGAAGCCGGCGCAGGCTACTACTTTGTCGAGAACCCGGATCCCGATCCCAGCCAGCCGAGGATGGTGACCAAGGCACGACTGAAGGCGCCAGTCGCCAGGCAAGGCCAGTGGTTGGGCCAGGCCACGGCCATGACGCGGGACGGCAGCGAGCTGTTGCTGAGTGGCAAGCACATCGACGGGTCCAGCGCCATCTTCTTCGGCTACTGAGCCTTGCCCCGCAGCAGGCGCAGCCCGTTGAACACCACCAGCAGGCTCGCGCCCATGTCGGCGAACACCGCCATCCACATGGTGGCGTTGTCGAACAGTGCGAGCAGCAGGAACACGAACTTGATGCCCAGCGCCAGCGCGATGTTCTGCCACAGCACCGCATGTGTGCGCCGCGACAGGCGGATGGTCTCGGGCAGCTTGCGCAGGTCGTCGTTCATCACGATCACGTCGGCCGCTTCCATGGCGGTGTCGCTGCCCGCGCCGCCCATGCCGAAGCCGATGCTGGCCGCGCTGAGCGCGGGGCCGTCGTTGATGCCGTCTCCCACCATGCCCACGGCGCCCTGGGCGCGCAGGGCCTCGATGGCGTCGAGCTTGTCCTGCGGCAGCAGGTTGGCGCGCACCTCGCCGATGCCGACCTGCGCCGCGATGGCTTGCGCCGTGGCGGGGTTGTCGCCGGTGAGCATGACGGTGGTGATGCCCAGCGCGTTCAGTTCCTCGATGGCCTGGCGGCTCGTGGCCTTGGTGGTGTCGGCCACCGCGAACAGCGCCAGCACGCCCTGATCGCCCGCGAGCAGGGTGACGGTGCGGCCCTGGGCCTCGTGCTCGCGCATCAGCGCTTCCAGCTCGGGTGAGCACTGCTGGCGTTCTTCCATCCAGCGGTGGTTGCCGAGCGCGTAGGCCTGCCCGTCCACGGTGCCGCGCACACCGCGGCCGGCTTCGGCACCGAAGCCATCGATGGCCAGGGCTGCGTTGTCGAGGCCAGCGGCGATGGCTTTGGACACGGGGTGGTCCGAACGTCCCGCCAAGCTGCGTGCGATGCCCAGTACGCGCTCGGCCGGCAGGGCGCTGGACAGCACCGCCTGCGCCACCAGGCGCGGCTTGCCCTCGGTCACGGTGCCGGTCTTGTCCACCGCCAGCACGCGCAGGCGGCGCGCGTCCTCCAGGTACACGCCGCCCTTGATGAGGATGCCGCGCCTTGCCGCCGCCGCGAGGCCGCTGACCACCGTCACCGGCGTGGAGATCACCAGCGCGCAGGGGCAGGCGATGACGAGCAGCACCAGCGCCTTGTACACAGCCGTGAGCCAGGGCCAGCCGAACAGCAGCGGGCCGAGCAGCGCCACGGCCAGGGCGATGGCGAACACCGCCGGCGTGTAGATGGCCGCGAAGCGGTCGACGAAACGCTGCGTGGGCGCGCGCCTGGACTGCGCCTGCTCGACCGCGTGGATGATGCGCGCGAGCACGGTGTCGCTCGCGGGCTTGCTCACCTCGAACTCCAGCGCGCCGTGCTGGTTGATGGTGCCGGCGAAGACCTCGTCGCCCGGGGCCTTGTCCACGGGGATGCTCTCGCCCGTGATGGGCGACTGGTCGGCCGCGCTGTGGCCGCTGGTGATCCGGCCATCGAGCGCAAAGCGTTCGCCGGGCTTCACGCGCACGGTCGCGCCCACGGCGACCGCCTTCGCGTCCACCACGGCCCATTGGCCGCTGGCCTGGCGCACCTCGGCCTGCGGCGGCGACAGGGCCAGCAGCCCTGCGATGGCGTTGCGCGCGCGCTCCACGGAACGCGCCTCGATCAACTCGGCCAGCGAGTACAGCGCCATCACCATGGCCGCCTCGGGCCACTGGCCGATGAGAAAGGCCCCGGCGACGGCGACCGCCATCAGCGCGTTGATGTTGAGCTGGCCGCGACGCAGGGCCGCCAGGCCCTGCTGGAACACCTCGGTGCCCGCCAGCGCAATGGCCGACAGGGCGATGCCCATGCCCGCGAGCTTCCAGCCCCAGGTCTCGGGCGCCAGGAAGTGCAGACCTTCCGCGGCGAGGGCCAGCAACAGCGCAGCGCCCATGCGCCACCAGTCGCGCGCGGTGGCGGGGCCATGGACATGGTCGTGGGCATCGTGGCCATGGCCATGGCCCTCGTCGTGTGGGTGCCGGTGATCGTGCGGGCGCGGATGGGCGGGGGGCGGGCAGCAGGCCTTGGACATGGGCGACATCTCTCCTTGCCCCGATTGCAAGGCCTGTAGCGGGTACGGAGTCAAGCCCGCACCGCCAGAAAGGACAAACCCCGCCGCAGCGGGGTCTGTCGCCAGCAAGCGCGCGGTCCGATCAGGCCAGCATGTCGGCCCAGATGTTGCGCGCCCAGCCGAAGGCGTAGGCGCCTTCGATCTCGCTCGCCGCGCTGGACAGGCCGCCCGAGCCGGGCACCGTCAGCATGGTCTTCTGCGCCGCGTCGTAGCGGTGCACGCTGGCCACGTGCACCACATCCCTGGCGGTGACGAAGCTGTAGCAGGTGTTGGCGTACAGCGGGTTCTGCGGTGGCTGCTGGCCCGTCAGCAGCGAGACCACCGCGGCCGCGCAGGTCTTGCCATGCTGGTTGGCCATGTGGCCCGACTTGGGCATGGCCGGCGCGATCTGGATCGCGTCGCCCAGCACGTGGATGTTCTTCGCCGCCTTCGATTCGAAGGTGAGGAAGTCGACCTCGCACCAGCGGCCATTGGCCGTGGCCAGGCCGCTCTTGACGGCGATGGCGCCGGCGCGCATGTCGGGCAGCACGTTGGCCACGCCAGCCTTGAAGTCGTCGTTGAACTCGAACTTCAGCGTGTTCGTGGCCGCGTCCACGTCCACCACCTTGTGCTTGGGCCGGTACTCGATGAGGCCCTTGTAGTGCTCGTCCCAGGCCTTGAGGAACAGGCCCTTCTTGGAGGTGATGTCGTCGTTGGCGTCGAAGATGATGACCTTGCTCTTCGGCTTGGCGACCTTGAAGTAGCTCGCCACCATGCAGGCGCGCTCATACGGGCCGGGGGGGCAGCGGTACGGTGCCAGGGGAATGGACAGCGCGTACACGCCGCCGTCGGGCATGGCCTTGAGCTGCTCATGCAGCGCCGCGGTCTGCGGTCCGGCCTTCCAGGCGTGAAGGACCTTGTCCGACGCGCCGGGCTTGGCCAGGCCGGGGATGGTGGGCATGAAGTCGATGCCCGGCGAGAGGATGAGCCGGTCGTAGGGCAGGGTGGCGCCGCTGGCCAGCTTCACGGTGCGCTTGTCCGCGTCGATGCTCTCGACCGTGTCGCGCACCACTTTCACGCCATGCTTGCGCTGCAACTGGTCGTAGGAGACGGTGATGTCGGCCAGCGTCTTGTGGCCGCCCACCACCAGGTTGCTCAGCGGGCAGGACACGAAGTTCGCATTCGGCTCCACCAGCGTCACGTCCACGCGGCCCTCGGAGAACAGGCGCACGTACTTGGCGGCCGTGGCGCCGCCGTAGCCGCCGCCCACCACCACCACTTTCGGCCCACCGCTGCCGCCGGTGGCGCAGCCCGCCAGCAGGCCCAGGCCCGCCACCGCGGAGCCCGCGCCCAATGTCTGTACGAATTGACGTCGTTGCATGGTGCGGCTCCTCACTTCTTCTGGGCCGCGAAGTACGCGGCAAGTTGGGCCAGCTGCTCATCGCTGTAGCCCTTGGACAGCTGGTGCATGATGGTCGCGGGCCGCTGGCCGTTCTTGAAGGCCAGCAACTGCTGCAGCAGCTCGTCCTTGTTGCGGCCGGCCAAGCCGATCATGCCGGGCTGGGCGCGGCCCTCGGTGCCGTGGCAGTTGGCACAGGCCGCGGCCCAGACGCGGACCTGGTTGACCTGGGCCTGCGCCCCGGCGCTCAGGGCCAGCAGCGTCGCCGCCGCCAGCCACCTTGTTGTTCTCTGCATCGTCGTCTCCGATTGCGGGTTGGGATGAAAGCGCACCCAAAACTGTAGCAGCGGGCCTTCCTCGAAAAACAGATATCGGTATGCCTGGGGTGCGTAGCGGCCCTCTGGGATTGAAGACCAGCCGGTGGGGAAGTGCATCAAGGGTTTACGCTCATCCAAATATCAGCAATTAACGATATAGTCGCACCCCTGAGATTCCTCCTGAACGGACCGCGCCGTGTCTGACCCACTGCAACACACGATCGGGCGGGTGCTGCCCGCCCCCGAAAACCACCTCGACGCCGAGAAGCTCGAGCAAGCGCGCAAGGCGCGGCGCAGCTTCATGGGCAAGGCCCTGGCGATGGGCGCAGGCGCCGTCACCGCAGGCCACGCCTCGCGCGCGCTGGCGAGCGAAGGCGAGGGCGAGGGCGATCCCGCCATCCTGAAGATGCCCGAGCACACGCGCGGCCTGGGCCGCCCGGTGGCCGAGAACCCCTATGGCCAGCCGAGCAAGTGGGAAGCCAACCTCCAGCGCCGCCAGAGCCCGGGCCTCACGCGCGTGCCGCAGGCCTCGGTGAGTTTCACGCCGCTGCAGGGCCTGTTCGGCATCATCACGCCCAGCGGCCTGCACTTCGAGCGCCACCACCAGGGCTGGTGGGACATCGACCCGAGCCAGCACCGCCTGATGGTGCACGGTCTGGTGAAGCGCTCGCGCGTGTTCACCATGGACGACCTGATGCGCCTGCCCAGCGTGTCGCGCATCCACTTCATCGAATGCGGCGCGAACTCCGCGCCCGAGTGGGGCAACGTGGCCCTGCCCAGCGTGCAGTACACGCACGGCATGGTGAGCTGCTCGGAGTTCACCGGCGTGCGCCTGTCCACCCTGCTCGAGATGTGCGGCGCGGACAGCAAGCTCGGCAAGTACGTGCTGGCCGAGGGCGCCGACGGCTCGTCGATGACGCGCACCATCGACATGGAACGCGCCATGGAGGACTGCATCGTCGCCTGGGCCATGAACGGCGAGATGCTGCGCCCCGAGAACGGCTACCCCTTGCGCCTGGTGGTGCCGGGCATCCAGGGCGTGAGCTGGGTGAAGTACCTGCGCCGCCTGGAGGTGGGCGACCAGAAGTGGGCCAGCAAGGACGAGGCGGTGCACTACATCGACCTCATGCCCGACGGCACGCACCGCCAGTACACCGGCATCCAGGAGTGCAAGAGCGTGATCACCACGCCATCGGGCGGGCAGATGCTGCTCGACAAGGGCTACTACAACGTCAGCGGCCTGGCCTGGTCGGGGCGCGGCGCGATCAAGCGCGTGGACGTGAGCGTGGACGGCGGGCGCACCTGGCGCACCGCGCGCCTCGAAGGCCCCGTGCTGGACAAGGCGCTGACCCGCTTCAACATCGACTGGGTGTGGGACGGCAAGCCCGCCATTCTGCAAAGCCGCGCCATCGACAGCACCGGCTACGTGCAACCCAAGATCAACCAGCTGCGCGCGGTGCGTGGCACGCGCTCGATCTACCACCAGAACGCGATCCAGTCGTGGAAGGTGTCCGAGAACGGCGAAGTGTCCAATGTGCAAGTCTTCTGAGTGATGGCGATGCGAAATCTGATTCTGCTGTCCCTCGCGCTGCTCGGTGGCGCGGCGATGGCGCAAACGAAGCCCTGGCACGAGCTCGGCCGCGAGGCCACACCCGCCGAGATCAAGGCCTGGGACATCGACGTGCGCCCCGACTTCAAGGGCCTGCCCAAGGGCGCGGGCAGCGTCGCGCTGGGCGAGAAGGTCTGGGAGGCGCAGTGCGCGTCCTGCCACGGCGTGTTCGGTGAATCGAACGAGGTGTTCACGCCCATCGTCGGCGGCACCACGCAGGCCGACATCGAACGCGGCCGCGTGAAGAACCTTGAGCCGGGCAACACCTTCCCACAGCGCACCACGCTGATGAAAGTGGCCACCGTCTCCACGCTGTGGGACTACATCAACCGCGCCATGCCGTGGAACGCGCCCAAGACGCTCAAGACCGAGGAGGTCTACGGCGTGCTCGCGTACATCCTGCACCTGGGCGACATCGTGCCGGCGGACTTCACGCTGTCGGACCAGAACATCGCCGAGGTGCAGAAGCGCATGCCCAACCGCAACGGCATGGTGTTCCACGAGCCGCTCTGGAAGGTGTCCGGCAAGGGCGACGCGAAGAACGTGGCCTGCATGAAGGACTGCCCGACCGAGGCCGAGGTGCGTTCGTCGTTGCCCGACTTCGCGCGCGACGCGCACGGCAACATCCAGGAACAGAACCGCGTGGTGGGTCCGGTGCGCGGCGCCGACACCACGAAGCCGCCGCTCAAGGGCCCGGTGGGCAGCGCGCCGCCGCCCGCGCCGGTGGTGGTGGCCGCCGCCCCGGCGGCCGCGCCCGGCGCGGTGGACGTGAAGGCCCTGCTCACCGGCAACGGGTGCACAGCCTGCCACGGCATCAGCAACAGGATCGTCGGCCCCGGCTTCACCGAGGTCCAGGCCAAACACAAGGGCAAGGCCGACCTGGAGGCCTACCTGGCCGGCAAGATCAAGTCCGGCGGCAGCGGCGTGTTCGGCGCCGTGCCCATGCCGCCGCAGCCGCAGCTCAAGGACAGCGAGGCCCGGGCCATCGCGCGCTGGATCGCGGCCGGCCCGCGCTGAGCCAGGGCTTCACGCATACCCCATACCCGTTCCATTTCTCGCTCGCTACACTCGCCCTTCGCCACGCATTTGCACAGGAGTTCCCATGAACAGCACCCGTCGAGACGCCTTGAAGACCACCGGGGCCTTTGCTGCCCTCGTTTCCATGGGCATCGTCACCCAAAGCCAGGCGAATGCCGCGCTCGAACGCTCCAGCTTCGAGGGCAAGACCCTGGCCGACGCGCTCAAGGCCGTGGGCGGCACGCCGGCCAACAGCGACCAGGTCACCGTGGTGGCCCCTGACATCGCCGAGAACGGCGCCGTGGTGCCCATCGGCGCGGCCAGCAAGCTGCCCAACACCACCGAGATCTTCCTCATCGTCGAGAAGAACCCCATGCCCCTGGCGGCGGCCTTCACCATCCCGGCCGGCACGCTGCCCGAGATCTCCACCCGCCTGAAGATGGGCCAGAGCTCCAACGTCATCGCCGTGGTCAAGGCCGACGGCAAGCTCTACTCGGCCACGAAAGAAACCAAGGTCACGCTGGGTGGCTGCGGCGGCTGATCGCCACACGCCCCTTTCGAGATTCAACGAACACAGGAGTCCACCATGGCTGATCCGATGCGCATCCGCGCCGCCGTTGCCGACGGCGAAACCACCGTTCGCGTGCTCATGTCGCACATCATGGAACCCGGCACGCGCCGCGACGCCGCCGGCGCCCTCATCCCCGGCCACTTCATCACGAACGTCGACTGCACCCACAACGGCAAGACCGTGCTGCAGGCGCAGTTCACCGGCGCCGTGGCGCAGAACCCGTTCCTGTCCTTCAAGTTCAAGGGCGGCGCCAAGGGCGACAAGATCGTGGTGAAGTGGAGCGACAACAAGGGCGACTCGCGGACCGACGAAGCAAATATTGCGTAACTGGTAACCCCCCGCCGCGCTTCGCGCGACCCCCCAAGGGGGGCGTCACCTGCGGCCCGGCAGAGCCGGTTCCGCGGTGACACTGGATGGACTGCCCCGGCTCACGACGGGTTTCTATAACTAGTAGACGAGGAGATCTCCCCATGACACGACCTGTTTCCCGCGCCATTGCCTTCACGGCGCTGGTGCTTGGCGTCGCTGCCGCGCACGCGCAGTCGTCCACGGCCGAAGGCATCGCCAAGTACCGCGAGATGCTGCAGGACGGCAACCCCGCCGAACTGTTCGAGATGAAGGGCGAGGAGCTCTGGAAACAGAAGCGCGGTCCGAAGAACGTGTCGCTCGAGCAGTGCGACCTGGGCAAGGGCCCCGGCGTCATCAAGGGCGTGTTCGTGGAGCTGCCGCGCCACTTCAAGGACACCAACCGCGTGCAGGACCTGGAGTCGCGCATCGTCACCTGCATGGAGACGCTGCAGGGCTTCAAGGCCGAGGACATCGCCAAGACCCCGTTCAACCGCGGCGAGATGGCCAACGTGACGGCCATTGCCACCTACGTGGCCACGGCCTCCAAGGGCATGAAGATGGACCTGCCGCAGTCGCATGCGCAGGAAAAGCTCATGTACGAGACCGGCAAGCGGCTGTTCTTCACGCGCGGTGGCACGCACGATTTCTCCTGTGCCTCCTGCCACGGTTCGGACGACAAGCGCATCCGCCTGCAGGACCTGCCCAACCTCACCAAGAACCCCGGCGATGGCATCGGCTTCGCGGCCTGGCCCGCCTACCGCGTGTCCAACGCGCAGATGTGGGGCATGCAACTGCGCCTGAACGACTGCTTCCGCCAGATGCGCTGGCCCGAGCCCAAGTTCGGCAGCGACGCCACCATCGCGCTGAGCGTCTACATGGGCGTCAACGCCAAGGGCGCCGAGTCCGCCGTGCCCGCGATCAAGCGCTGAAATGAAAACACCCCCCGCCGCGCTTCGCGCGTCCCCCCTCAAGGGGGGCGGCGCCTGCGGCCCGGCAAAGCCGGTTCCGCGGCACCTCTGGTCGCGTGTGGCGCGAGGCGAATCGACAAAGGAGACGACATGAACAAGCCCATCCTGACCGTATTTCTGCTGGCGGCGCTGCTGGCCGCCTGCTCCATGCCCCCGTCCCAGGCAGACGTCGAAAAGGCCACAGCCGACACGATGAAGAACTCCTTCCAGGCCAAGGGCATCGCCACGCTCGACCGGCTGGACCAGGACCAGGCCAACGCCACCTGCCTGCAGGCCGATCTGTCAGGCAAGCCCCTGGACGAGAAGCTCGCCAAGGCCGTGGAAGAGGCCAGCACGAAGACCATCAAGTGGCCTTCGGACGGCAAGTTCCTGGGCGACTGGAAAGAGGGCGAGAAGATCGCCCAGAGCGGTCGCGGCCTGACCTGGACGGACGACGCCAAGCAGGCCAATGGCGGCAACTGCTACAACTGCCACCAGATCAGCAAGGAGGAAATCTCCTTCGGCACCCTGGGCCCCAGCCTCTACAACTACGGCAAGCTGCGCGGCGTGAGCGACCCGGCCGCCGCCGCGTCCAAACCCATCGTCGAGTACACCTGGGGCAAGCTCTACAACGCGCGTGCCTACAACGCCTGCTCGCAGATGCCGCGCGTGGGCCACAAGGGCATCCTCAACGAGACGCAGCTCAAGCACGTGATGGCGCTGCTGCTCGACCCGAACTCGCCCGTCAACAAGTGATCCGATGAGCCCGGGCGCCCCTTGAGGGCTCCGGGCTTTTTTGCGCCTTTGAATATCAGTGTTTGCTTCTGAAGAGAGTGCCCCATGAGCCTGAGCCGCCGTGAATTCATGCAACTGCTGGCCGCCGCCAGCGCCGCCGGCATGGCCCTGGACCATGGCGACGCCCTGGCCGCCACGGCCGGCGCCAGCGAGCGGCTGTACGACGTGCCCCGCTTCGGCAACGTGAGCTTCCTGCATTTCACCGACTGCCACGCGCAGCTCACGCCGGTGTACTTCCGGGAGCCCAGCGTGAACCTGGGTGTGGGCGATGCCACCGGCCAGGCGCCGCACCTGGTAGGCGAGGCCCTGCTCAGGCACTTCAGGATCCGCCCGGGCACCGCGCAGGCGCACGCCTTCAGCTACCTCGACTTCACGCAGGCCGCCAGGACCTACGGCAAGGTCGGCGGCTTCGCGCACCTGGCCACCTTGGTCAAGCGCCTGCGCGCCGAGCGCCCGCACGCCTGGCTGCTCGATGGTGGCGACACCTGGCAGGGCTCGGCCACTTCGCTGTGGACCAACGCGCAGGACATGGTCGACGCCTGCAAGCGCCTGGGCGTGGACATCATGACCTCGCACTGGGAGCACACCTTCGGCGCCCCGCGCGTGCAGGAGATCGTCGAGAAGGACCTCAAGGGCCACATCGAATTCCTGGCCCACAACATCAAGACCACCGACTTCGAGGACCTGGTCTTCAAGCCCTACACCCTGCGCGAAATGAACGGTGTGCCGGTCGCGGTGATCGGCCAGGCCTTCCCCTACACGCCCATTGCCAACCCGCGCCACATGGTGCCCGACTGGACCTTCGGCATCCAGGAGGACCACCTGCAGAAGATGGTGGACGAGGTGCGCGGCAAGGGCGCGCAGGTGGTGGTGCTGCTCTCGCACAACGGCATGGACGTGGACCTGAAGCTGGCCTCGCGCGTCAGCGGCATCGACGCCATCCTGGGCGGCCACACGCACGACGGCATGCCCGCGCCCACGGTGGTGAAGAACCCCGGTGGCCAGACCCTGGTCACCAACGCCGGCTCCAACACCAAGTTCCTCGGCGTGCTGGACTTCGACGTGCGCGGCGGCAAGGTGCAGGGCTACCAGTACAAGCTCATGCCCATCTTCGCCAACCTGCTGCCGGCCGACGCCGGGATGCAGGCCTACATCGACGGCGTGCGCGCGCCGCACAAGGCGAAGCTGGAAGAGAAGCTCGCCGTCACCGAAGACCTGCTCTACCGCCGCGGCAACTTCAACGGCACCTGGGACCAGGTCATCTGCGACGCGCTGATCGAGGTGAAAGGCGCGGACCTGTGCTTCTCGCCGGGCGTGCGCTGGGGCACCTCGCTCCTGCCGGGCGACGCCATCACCATGGAGGCGTTGATGGACCAGACGGCCATCACCTACCCGTCGACCACGCTCAACGAATTCACCGGCACGCAGATCAAGGAGATCCTGGAAGACGTGGCCGACAACATCTTCAACCCCGACCCGTACTACCAGCAGGGCGGCGACATGGTGCGCGTGGGTGGGCTGCAGTACAGCATCGCGCCGAAGGAGCGCATGGGCGGGCGCATCCAGAACATGCGCCTGAAGGGCAAGCCCATCGAGGCCGACAAGAAGTACAAGGTGGCGGGCTGGGCCTCGGTGCAGGAGAACGTGAAAGGCGAGCCGGTGTGGGACGTGGTCGCCACGCACCTGCGCGCGAAGAAGGTGATCAAGGGCGTGAAGGTGAACGAGCCCACCCTGATCGGCATGAAGGGCAACCCCGGGGCCGCCTGAACACGCTCGGGCAAGAAAAAAGCCACCGCCCGCGAGGGCGATGGCTGTCAAAACCAAACCTTGGAAAGGGAGGGGCCTTGCGGCCCCGGTGCGGGGCGCTCAGGCCCCGCGGTCACGATCAGAAGTCGTGACGGACACCGACGGCGTACAGGCGACGCTCGGCGATCTCGGTGCCGGCGCCGTTCTCGGCGTCGCCATCGAGGTAGGCGGCGTACACGCGCGTGCGCTTGGACAGCGAGTAGGTGGCACCGAAAGCCAGGCCCTTGGACTTGGCGGTGTCGACACCCGAGTTCTCGGACTTGTTGTAGGCGTAGCCCACCGAGAAGTCCCAGGGACCCATCGGCACGTTGGCGCCGATCACGAAGCCGTTGGACTCCAGCGAACCCTGCTCGGCCATGTTGTAGCCGGCGGAGACGCGCACCACGCCGAAGTCGTAGGCACCGGCCAGGGTGGTGTACTCACGCTTGAGGGCGCCGACTTCGTTGTCCAGCTCCTGGTAGCCCACGCCCACATCCAGCGGGCCACCGCGGTAGCGCACGTTGAAGGCGGTGGTGTCGCGCTTGATCGGCGAGGCCTGCTCGTCCAGACCGTAGCTCACGCCGGCGGTGAAGCCGCCGAAGTTCGGCGATTCGTAGCGGATCTGGTTGCTGGCACGGGCGGAGTAGTCGGCCACGTGGCCCACGGCAACGCCACCCACCGAGTTGCTGTAGGCAATGGTGCTGGGGGTGAAGGCCGAGTCCCACAGCGCGCTGCTCACGCTGATGTCGCGGATGTCGTCGAAGGACGTGTCGTGCAGGCCGAGCTTGACGGTACCGAAGCCGCCCGACAGGCCGACGATGGACATGCGGCCGAAGCGGTAGCCGGCGGCGGTGCCGTCGTCCACGTTGAGCGCGCCTTCCAGCTGGAAGATGGCTTTCAGGCCGCCACCGAGGTCTTCGGTGCCGCGAAAGCCCAGGCGGCTGGTGCTCAGCAGGCCGCTTTGCAGTTGCGACGTGCTTTGGGCGGCGCCAGCGGCACCGGCCTTCTCGGAACCGATGGAAGCGTCCAGGCGGCCGTAGATGGTGACGCTGGACTGCGCCATGGCGGCGCCGCTGATGGTGGCCAGGGCGGCCAGAGCGATCAGGCTCTTTTTCATGGAATGGTTTCTCCGTTGTGGGGTCTCGGGCCCTGGTGGGGCCCGTGCCTCCCGCACCGTGCGGGACGACCGGCGTATTCCACGCCGCGAAGATAACCGTCCGATTACATTCGTAATGGTTTGCCCTATTTGCAACACGCATCCGCAAGATGTATGGGGGCTTTCACGGCCATGTAGTCGTTGTGTGCGCAACTTTGGTAACCGCGGGCGCGCGCGGTACGCCGATTGCCGGGCCTCTGGATGGATGGGCACGACACGACGCGGGGCGCGTCCACACGGTCCGCGAAAGGCATTCTGTCGGCGCTTGGGGCGGTCGCCCGGCGCCACCGCCGCCGCACGCTGCTGGCGATCGCGCTGCTGGTGCTCGCCAAGCTGGCCAGTGTCTGCGTGCCGCTGGTGCTCAAGGAGGTGGTGGACCGCTTCAGCGCGCCGGCCACGATGGCCACCGACCTGTCGGCTGACGCCTCGGCGGCGTTCCCCGCCGGCACGCAACTCGTGGTGCTGCCGGTCTTCCTGCTGATCGGCTATGCGGCCTTGCGCTTCTCGGCCACCTTGTTCACCGAGTTGCGCGACCTGTGCTTTGCGCGCGTCACACTGGCCACGGTCGCCGACTTCTCGCAGAAGGCGCTGGCCCACTTGCACGCCATGGGGCCGCGCTTTCACCTGCAGCGGCAAATGGGCGGCCTGGTGCGCGACGTGGACCGCGGCGCGGTGGCCCTGGGCTTCCTGCTTAGCGCCTTGCTGTTCACGCTCTTGCCCACGCTGGTGGAGATCGTGGCCGTCATGTTGATCATGGCCGCGGCGTACAGCCCCTGGTTCATCGCGATCCTGCTGCTCACCTTCCTGGCCTACGCCGTGCACACCGCCCTGATGACGCGCCGGCGCGTGCTGATCCAGCGGCGGGTCAATGCCCTGGATTCGCGCGCCAACGGCCTGCTGATGGACAGCCTCGTCAACCAGGAGGCGGTGCGAGCGCATGCCCGCGCGCCGCACGAGGTGGCGCGTTATGGCGGCGCGCGTGGCGCCTGGGTGGAGCGCAGCGTGGACAACCAGTCCGCGCTCTCGGTGCTGCACCTGGGCCAGGCCGCCATCATCGCGGTGGGTGTGGGGGCCGTCATGCTGCTCGCCGGCCAGGAGACCATGCAGGGCCGGATGACCGTGGGAGATCTGGTGCTCGTCAACGCCTACGTGCTGCAGGTCTGTCTGCCCTTGAACGCCCTGGGCATGGTGTTCCGCGAGGCGCGTGACGCCCTGACCAACGCGGAACGGCTCTGGGACCTGTTGCGCGCGCGGCCCGACATCGAGGACAGCCCCCGCGCGCGTCCGCTGTCGGTGTCGCGCGGCGAGGTCGTCTTCGATCATGTCGACTTTGCCTACGAGCCCGGTCGCCAGATCCTCTGGGACGTGAGCTTGCGCATCGCACCCGGCCAGACCGTGGCGGTGGTCGGCGGCAGCGGCTCCGGCAAGTCCACGCTGGCGCGCCTTCTGCTGCGCCTGTATGACCCGCAGAAAGGGCGGGTGCTGGTGGATGGCGAAGACCTCGGCTCGGTCACCCTGGCGAGCCTGCGAGCGGCGGTCGGCATCGTGCCGCAGGACAGCACGCTGTTCAACGAGACCATCGCCTACAACATCGCCTACGGACGTCCTGGCGCCACCATGGCCGAGGTGCTGGAAGCCGCGCGCGCCGCGCAGGTGGACGAGTTCATCGCCTCGCTGCCCCAGCAGTACGACACCGTGGTGGGCGAGCGCGGCATGAAGCTGTCGGGAGGCGAGAAGCAGCGGATCGCCATCGCGCGGGCTTTCCTCAAGAACGCGCCCATCCTCATCCTCGACGAGGCCACCTCCGCGCTGGACACGCGCTCGGAGCGCGCCATCCAGGGCCAGCTCGATCGCCTGTCGGCGGACCGCACCACGCTGGTCATCGCGCACCGGCTCTCCACCATCGTGGACGCCGACCGCATCCTCGTGATGGACCGAGGGCGCATCGTCGAACAGGGGCGCCACGAACAGCTCATCGAACTGGGCGGCCTGTACGCGCAACTGTGGGATCTGCAGCGCCAGAAGCAGGCCTTCGACCGGCTGGAGCGGCAACTGGCTCGCCAGCCCGTCAACCTCGCCGCGCTGCTGGCGAGCGTGATCGATGGCCTGAGGCCGCGCCTGGACGCGCGCGCCATCCAGCTTTACACGGTGATCGATCCCGAGGGCGCACGCGTGCTGGGCGATCCCGGCGTGCTATCGCAGGTGATGTGGGACCTCGGCCAGCACGCGGTGGAGTCGACGCCGCCGGGCGGCCGGGTGGAGCTGCGGCTCGAGCGGCATCAGGAGCGCGTGCGCCTCACCGTGGCGGATGGCCGCCATGACGGCAACGGCGCAACGCCGACCGTGTCCCCCGAGGCCCCGGCCATGGACCCGCTGGCCCTGCGCTCCGCGATCGAGCGCCAGGGCGGGCAATTCAACCTCGTGGCGGCGACCTCGGTGCAGGGCATGCGCTACCTCGTCGACCTGCCGCTGCATGCCCTCGCCGCCCCGCCGCCGGCCGACGACCGGCCCCCCGCCGAAGCAGGGCAGGACCAGGTCCACCGCCTGGCCGGTCTGCTCGTGATGGTCGTGGACGACAAGCCGATGGCGCGCGAGGCGCTGGAGGCCGTGCTGAAAGCCGCGGGGGCGGCCACCGTCGGCTTCGGCGGCGGGGAGCCGGCGCTGCGCTGGATCGAGGACCACCCCGCGCCGCAGTGGCCGCGCGTGCTGGTGTGCGACATCGCGCTGGAGGAAGAGGACGGCTTTTCCGTCGTGCGGCGCCTGCGCCAGATCGAGACCCGGCACGAGGCCCCGCTGGATCAGCGCATCTCGGCGGTGGCGGTGACCGGCGGTGCCCAGCCCGAACACCGCATCCGCGCGCTCATGGCGGGTTTCCAGATGGTCCTGAGCAAACCCGTGGCGCCCGACGAACTGGTGGCCACCGTGCTCGCCCTCGCGACCCGCCCCGGCGCCGGCGCAGGCGCCCTCTCTGTTCATGAAGGAAAGCCCGTATGAAAAGCCGCAGCCGGTTCATCGACGAAGAGGCCGCCCGCCTGGCCGTGTCGCTCGCGCGCCCCGCCATCGAGGCGGCGCTGCGCGACGCCGCCGTCAGCGGGCAGCACGTGCTGCACCTGGTGGTGCTGGACCCCGCGTCGCCGCCGGGCGCCTGCCGCTTCGAGGAGGCGCTGCTGTACGAGCAGACCCTCGGCCGACAGGACCGCACCACCTGGGACGCCGACTACGCCACCTACGCGCGCGACAAGGCCGCGCTGAGCTGGCGCCACGGCATGGACAGCCGCCGCCTGCAACTGCTCGAGCCGCACCGGCTGGGCGCCGAAGACCACCTGGTGTGGGGCGGGGTGTGCCTCGACGGCATCGTCGTCGCGGCGAGTGGCGCCATGCCGCAGTGGGACGAGACCTTCTCGTTCTGGGTGGCGGGCGCCCTGCGCGCGATCGCGTACGAAAGGGCGCTGTCGCAAGCGACGTAGCCCCAAAACAAAACCCCCGCACACCACGACAGCGTGCGGGGGTTTTCATCTGGTGCCGGAGAGAGGAGTCGAACCCCCGACCTTCTCATTACGAATGAGCTGCTCTACCAACTGAGCTACACCGGCGAAGCCCGGCATTATAGCCAAGGCGTGGGCCGACCGGGGGCGGTCGACCCGGCGATGTTCAGGCCTCGCGGTGGTAGGCGGTCACGCGCTCCACTTCGTTCTTCGAGCCCAGGATCACGCTCACGCGTTCGTGCAGCTTGCTGGGCGTGATGTCGAGGATGCGCTCGCGCCCGTTGGTGGCGGCGCCACCGGCCTGCTCCACCAGCCAGCTCATGGGGTTGGCCTCGTACATCAGGCGCAGCTTGCCCGGCTTGTCCGGCTCGCGCTTGTCCCAGGGGTACATGAAGATGCCGCCGCGCGTGAGGATGCGGTGCACGTCGGCCACCATGCTGGCGATCCAGCGCATGTTGAAGTCCTTGCCGCGCGGGCCTTCCTTGCCCTGCAGGCACTCGTCGATGTAGCGCTTCACCGGGGCGTCCCAGTGGCGCATGTTGCTCATGTTGATGGCGAACTCTTTCGTGTCGGCGGGGATCTGCACGTCCTCCTGCGTGAGCACGAAGGAGCCCTGCTCGCGGTCCAGCGTGAACATGGCCACGCCGTCGCCCACGGTCAGCACCAGCGTGGTCTGCGGGCCGTAGACGCAGTAGCCGGCCGCCACCTGCTTGCTGCCAGGCTGCAGGAAGTCGGCCTCATCCACGCCACGGTCGTCCTCGGGCATCTTCAGCACGCTGAAGATGGTGCCGATGCTGACGTTGACGTCGATGTTGGAGGAACCGTCGAGCGGGTCGAACAGCAGCAGGTATTCGCCCTGCGGGTAGCGGTTGGGCACGACGTAGATGCTGTCCATCTCCTCGCTGGCCATGGCCGCGAGGTGGCCGCCCCATTCGTTGGCCTCGATCAGGACCTCGTTGGCGATGATGTCCAGCTTCTTCTGAACCTCACCCTGCACGTTCTCGCTGCCGGCGGTGCCCAGCACGCCGCCCAGCGCGCCCTTGTTCACGGCGTGGCTGATGCTCTTGCAGGAGCGCGCCACCACTTCCAGCAGCAGGCGCAACTGCGAAGGGATGTGGCCGTCGACGCGCTGTTTCTCGACGAGGTAGCGGGTGAGGGAGATGCGTTGGCTCATGGTGATGTGTCGGTTCAGTCGTCGGACAGCGCGCGGGTCACGACCTCGCGCACGTCGTTGCTCAGCTCGGCCTGCGCGGCCACACGGGCGATGGCCTCGCGCGCGGCGCCGCGGTAGGGCTCGGCCAGCTTCTTCCAGCGGTCCAGCGCGCGCGCCAGTCGGGCGGCCACCTGCGGGTTGAAGCGGTCGATCTCGATGACGCGATCGCTCCAGAAGACGTAGCCCGAGGCGTCGGCGCGGTGGAAGGCGCCCGGGTTGGCATTGCAGTAGCTGAAGATGACGCTGCGGGCCCGGTTGGGATTGCGCAGGTTGAAGTCGCGGTGCGCCATCAACTGTTTCACCGCCGGCAGCACGTTGCCGCCGCGGTCGGGCGCACCGGCCTGCAGGGCGAACCACTTGTCCAGCACCAGGGCCTCGTCGCGGAACAGGTTGTGGAAGCGCGTGAGCGCCTCGCGCGCCAGCGCGTGGTCGGCCACCACCAGGGCCGACAGCGCGTTGAAGCGGTCGGTCATGTTGCCGGCGTCCTTGAAGCGCTGGTAGGCCTTGCCGGGCCACACGGTGTCACCCGTGCGGCGCGCGTTCAGGCACAGCATGGTGAGCGCCATGCCGGCCAGGGCGCGGCGGCCGGCGCTCAGCGGGTCGGGCCGGTAGGCGCCGTTGTCCTTGTGGGCCTCGTAGGCCCAGGCCCAGTCGGCCTGCAGGGCATCGGCGAGCTGCTCGCGCATGGCTTCGCGCACGGCGTGCACGCGCTGCGGGTCCACCACCTCGAGTTGCTCGGCGATGTAGGTCTCGCTGGGCAGGGTGAGCGCGAGTTCCTTGAAGGCCGCGTCGAGGCCGTCGTGGCGCAGCACCGCGCGCATGGCCTCGATGAAGGCGGCGTCCAGCGGCGCGTCCACCGCGCCGGGCGCGGCGATGGCCGCCAGCGCACGACGCAGCGCCAGGCGCTGGCCGGCCTCCCAGCGGTTGAAGGGGTCGCTGTCGTGGGCCAGCAGGTTCAGCAGTTGCTCGTCGCTGTAGTCGCACTCCAGCACCACGGGTGCCGAGAAGCCGCGCAGCAGCGAGGGCACAGGTGCGCTCTCGACGCCCTCGAAGACCACGCTCTGGCTGACCTCGGTCAGCACGAAGAGGCGCTGCTCGGGCGACAGAGGCAGTTCGCGGCCCGAGGCGTCGAGCAGACCCAGCGCCACCGGAATGACGAAGGGCTGCTTGAGTGCCTGGCCCGGCGTGGGCGCGCAGCGCTGCGTGAGCGACAGCGTGTAGCGGCGCGCCGCGGCGTCGTAGTGGCCCTCGGCGCGCACGCGCGGCGTGCCGGCCTGGCTGTACCAGCGCTTGAAAGGCTCCAGCAGGCGCGCGAGCGCGCTGTCGGGGTTGGCGTCGGCCATCGCCTGCGCGAAGTCGTCGCAGGTGACGGCCTGGCCGTCGTGGCGCTCGAAGTAGAGCTCCATGCCGCGCGCGAAACCGTCCCGGCCGACGAGGGTCTGCATCATGCGCACCACCTCGGCGCCCTTTTCGTAGACGGTGACGGTGTAGAAGTTGTTGATCTCGACGTAGCTGTCGGGCCGCACCGGGTGGGCCATGGGGCCCGCGTCCTCGGGGAACTGCGCGGTGCGCAGCACGCGCACGTCCTCGATGCGCTTGACCGCGCGCGCCGAGGCCTCGGCGCACAGGTCCATGCTGAACTCCTGGTCGCGGAACACCGTGAGGCCCTCCTTGAGCGTGAGCTGGAACCAGTCGCGGCAGGTGACGCGGTTGCCCGTCCAGTTGTGGAAGTACTCGTGGCCGATCACCGCTTCGATGTTGGCGAAGTCGGTGTCGGTGGCCGTGGCGGCGTTGGCCAGCACGTACTTGGTGTTGAAGATGTTGAGGCCCTTGTTCTCCATCGCGCCCATGTTGAAGTCGTTGACGGCGACGATCATGAAGCGCTCGAGGTCGAGCGGCAGCCCGAAGCGGGCCTCGTCCCAGGCGACGCTGGCCATGAGCGAGTTCATGGCGTGCTCGGTCTTGTCCATGTCGCCACGGCGAACGTAGACCTGCAGCAGGTGCTCCTTGCCGCTGCGCGAGACGATGCGCTGCTCGCGGCCCACCAATTGGCCGGCCACCAGCGCGAACAGGTAGCAGGGCTTGCGGTGCGGGTCGACCCACTTGGCGAAGTGGCGGCCCTCGTTGCCAGGGCCTTGCAGGTCACCCGACTCGACCAGGTTGCCGTTGGACAGCAGCACCGGGTAGCGCTGCTTGTCGGCGCGCAGCGTCACGGTGTAGCGGGCCATCACGTCGGGCCGGTCCAGGAAGTAGGTGATGCGGCGAAAGCCCTCGGCCTCGCACTGCGTGAAGAAGGTGCCCTGGCTCACGTACAGGCCCATGAGCTGGCTGTTCTTCTCGGGCGCGCAGGTGGTGAAGATCTCCAGCGTGAAGGGGTCTTCACCCTCGGGCAGGTTGTCCAGCACCAGTTGCCCTTCGTCCATGCGGAAGGAGCAGCCCGCGCCGTTGACCAGCACGCGCGCGAGGTTGAGCTCCTCGCCATCGAGCCGCAGCGACTGCGCCGGCGCCGCCGCATTGCGCCGCAGCGTCATGCGGTTGAGCACGCGCGTCTTGGCCGGGTCGAGATCGAACGTGAGTTCGACGGTGTCGATCCAGTAGGCCGGCGGGGCGTAGTCTTCACGGCGCACCACGGTGGTGGGGCCTTCACGCAGAGAACTCATCATGGATCAGACCCCTTGTTTGAGCGAGGCTTCGATGAAGGGGTCGAGGTCGCCGTCCAGCACCTTCTGGGTGGCGGAGATCTCGACGTTGGTGCGCAGGTCCTTGATGCGGCTGTTGTCCAGCACGTAGGAGCGGATCTGGTGACCCCAGCCGACGTCGGTCTTGGTGTCCTCCAGTTTCTGCTGCTCCTCCATGCGCTTGCGCATCTCGTGGTCGTACAGCCGGCTGCGCAGGCGCTGCCAGGCCAGGTCGCGGTTGCTGTGCTGGCTGCGGCTGTCCTGGCACTGCACCACGATGCCCGTGGGCATGTGCGTCAGGCGCACCGCCGAGTCGGTCTTGTTGACGTGCTGGCCGCCGGCGCCGCTGGCGCGGTAGGTGTCCACGCGCAGGTCGGCCGGGTTGATGTCGATCTGGATCGAGTCGTCGATCTCGGGGTAGACGAACACCGACGCGAACGAGGTGTGGCGACCGCCCGAGCTGTCGAAGGGGCTCTTGCGCACCAGCCGGTGCACGCCGGTTTCGGTGCGCAGCAGGCCGAAGGCGTACTCGCCCTCGATCTTGATGGTGGCGCTCTTGATGCCGGCCGTGTCGCCGGGCGTTTCGTCCTCCACCGTGGTGCTGAAGCCCTTGCGCTCGGCGTAGCGCAGGTACTGGCGCAGCAGCATGCTGGCCCAGTCGCAGGCCTCGGTGCCGCCGGCGCCGGCCTGGATGTCGAGGAAGCAGTTGAGCGGGTCCGCCGGGTTGTTGAACATGCGGCGGAACTCGAGCTTTTCCACGTCGGCCGCGATCTTGGCGGCCTCGTTGGCAATGGTCTGCAGGCCGGCGTGGTCGTCGTCGGCGGCGGACATCTCGTGCAGCTCGGTGTTGTCGGCCAGCTCACCGGCCAGGCGGTCCAGCACCAGCACCACGTCCTCGAGGGACTTCTTTTCCTTGCCCAGGTCTTGCGCGCGCTTGGGGTTGTCCCAGACGGTGGGGTCTTCCAACGCGGACTCGACTTCCTTCAGCTTCGATGCCTTGGCATCGTAGTCAAAGATACCTCCGCAGCTCGGCCACGCGGGTGGTCAGGTCATCGAGTTGCGTGCGGATGGCGTTGATCTGTTCGGCGTCCATGGCGGTTCCTGCGTGTCTTCGGCGAAAAACGGCGATTTTCTCATGCAGGGGAGGGCCCCGGGACGAGGCGCCTAGAAGCGCACCGTGGTGCCCACCATGAAGGCCGCCGTGCCCAGGAACTGCACCTCCAGCGAGAACCGGTCGTTGAGGCGGTAGCCCACGGAGGGAATGACCACCGGTGCGAAGCCGCCCACGTTCAGCGGCACCTTGTCCTTGTACTTGCCGCGGTAGCCGTAGATGATGCCGGCGCTGACCGTGACGTAGACCTCTGGCCAGCGCACGAACAGGTCGGGGATGCTCTTGGCCACGTAAGCGTAGGCCGATGGCTGCCCGAAGGAGTTGTTGAACAGCGCCAGGCCGCACATCTGGTTGTTCGGCAGGCGCCGGCTCAGGCTCATCAGATAGACCTGCCGGTGTTCCTCGTCGAAGCGCCAGTGGTGGGTGTACGGCGAGGCGAAGACTTCGTAGCGCGGCTCGCCCTCGGGCAGGGGGTCGTCCCAGCCAGGGCAGAGGTTGAGGGCGAGGGCGGGACCGCTGGCGACCGCCGCGGCGAGGGCGAAAACGTGTCGTCGGATGGGCATCGGTGCAGTCTGCCCGAATACGCCCCCTTGGACGCCGTCCGAGTGCAACAGCCGGTGAATCAGGCCTTGTCCGACAGAAATGACTCGATCAATGTGGCCAATTCCTCGGGGCGGTCGTGGTGCATCATGTGCCCCGCGTCTTCGACGATGGCGTGCCGCAGGTCGGGCACGTGCGCGATGCGCTCGCGGAATTCGTCCAGCGTGTAGCGGCCCTTCCACCACAGGCCCAGGCTGTCGTCGCTGGCCACCACGCACAGCGTGGGCGCGCTGATGCGGCGGTACACCTCGATCGCTTCCTCGGGCCGGAACAGCACGGCGTTGGTGACCTTGTGCGCCGGGTCGCCGAGGATCGCCCAGCGGCCCTCGGCGTCGGGCCGCGCCCACTGGCGGGCCAGCCAGTCGGCCTTGTCCCGCGGCAGGCGCGGGTTGGTCTTCATCAGTCGGCGCGCCACGCCCTCGGCGTCGGGGTAGGTGCTCAGGTCCATGTCGCCGCGCCGCTGCGCGCGAATCTCGTCCAGCCACTGCGCGTAGCGTTTGGGCGCCTGCTCCGGCGGCGAGGCCGGCATGCCGAAGCCTTCCAGGTTGACGAGCCGGCGGATGCGCTGGGGCCGCGCGCCCGCGTACAGCGTGGCCACGTGCCCGCCCATGCTGTGGCCCACCAGGTCCACCGGCCGATCGGGGGCGATGGCGTCGAGCAGCGCATCCAGGTCGCCCAGGTAGTCGGGAAACCAGTAGCTGTCGGGCGCGGCGCCGTCGAAGCGGGTGTCGCCATAGCCGCGCCAGTCGGGCGCGACGATGTGGCGGTCTTCCTTCATCGCGTCGATCACGAACTGCCAGGACGCGGCCACGTCCATCCACCCGTGCACCAGCACCAGCGGCGCCCGCGCCGGGTCGGGCGAGCCCCAGTGGCGCAGGTGGTAGCGCCAGCCACGGATGGGGAGAAACTCGCTGTGGGAGGGGCGTCGTGCTTGGTACATTCGCCCGATCATAGAGAGGCTCCGGTGGCGGGGCCCGGAGACAAAGGCATGCCCACAGCCGCCCGCCGTCAAGGCCGCGACACCGTTCCTGACCTGTACGCCGCCCTGCACGCGGCATTCCGCTGGCAGGTGCCGGCCGAGTTCAACATGGCCGAGGTCTGCATGCGCCGCTGGGCTGGCAGCCCGGCCAGCGCCCGCCGCACCGCCGTCATCGCCACGGCCCCGGGCATGGCTGATCGCGAACACAGCTACGCCGAACTGTTCGCGCAGGCGAATCGCCTGTCCAACGCGCTGGAAGCCCTTGGCGTGCAGCGCGGCGACCGGGTGGCCATCGTGCTGCCACAGCGCTTCGAGACCGCGGTGGCCTACATGGCCGTTCTGCAGATGGGCGCCGTGGCCATGCCGCTGTCGCAGCTCTTCGGTCCCGAGGCGCTGGAGTTCCGCCTGCGCGACAGCGAGGCGGTGCTGGCCATCTGCGACGCGAGCACCCTGGCGGCGGTACAGGGGGTGAGCGCCGCGTGCCCGCTGCTGAACGAACTGATCGCCGTCGACGCGCCCGACGGCACCGCGCGCGGCGGCGCGCTCGACTGGGCGCAACTGCTGGCACAGGAAGAAGCGCGCTTCGAGCCCGCTCACACGCGCGCCGACGAAGCCGCCGTGCTCATCTACACCAGCGGCACCACCGGCAACCCCAAGGGCGCGCTCATCCCGCACCGCGCACTCATCGGCAACCTCAGCGGCTTTGTCTGCAGCCAGAACTGGTTTGGCTTCGACCCGTTCGACGCGGGCCGCGCCAGCGAGGCCGTGTTCTGGTCCCCCGCCGACTGGGCCTGGACCGGTGGCCTGATGGACGCGCTGCTGCCCACGCTCTACTTCGGCCGGCCCATCGTGGCGCACAACGGCCGCTTCAGCCCGCAGACGGCGTTCGAGCTCATCGAGCGGCACGGCGTCACGCACAGCTTTCTCTTCCCCACCGCGCTCAAGGCCATGATGAAGGCCTATCCGCAGCCCAAGCGCCATTTCCGCTTCATGCTGCAGGGCCTGATGAGCGCGGGCGAGGCCGTGGGCGACGCGGTCTTCAACTGGTGTCGCGACGAGCTCGGCATCACCGTGAACGAGATGTTCGGCCAGACCGAGATCAACTACATCGTGGGCAACTGCGCGCGCCTGTGGCCGGCGCGGCCGGGCAGCATGGGCAAGGGCTACCCGGGGCACCGTGTCGCGGTCATCGACGACGATGGCAACGAGTGCCCCGTGGGCGTGCCGGGGGACGTGGCCGTGCACCGGCGCGACGTGCACGGCGAGCTGGACCCGATCTTCTTCCTGGGCTATTGGAAGAACGACGCCGCCACGCAGGGCAAGTTCACCGGCAACCTGAGCAACAGCTGGTGCCGCACGGGCGACCTGGCGGTGCGCGACGCGGACGGTTACCTCTGGTATCAGGGCCGTGCCGACGACGTGTTCAAGGCCGCGGGCTACCGCATCGGGCCGAGCGAGATCGAGAACTGCCTGGTGAAGCACCCGGCCGTCGCGAATGCGGCGGTGGTGCCGAAGCCCGACAAGGAGCGCGGCGCGGTGGTGAAGGCGTTTGTCGTGCTGTCACCGGGACACATCGGAGACGCGGCGCTGGTCGCCACCCTGCAGGCGCATGTGAAGGGGCGGCTGGCGCCTTATGAGTACCCGAAGGAAATCGAGTTCATCGAGGCCCTGCCGATGACGACGACGGGCAAGGTGCAGCGGCGGGTGCTGCGGCTGAAGGAAGAGGAGCGGGCGCGGGGCGTCTGAGGGCCTGGACGGGCCGTGGCCCGGCCGGGCATGCCGTTTGCCGCGTGTCGGGGATATGGCCCACGTCCCCCTCGCCGAAGCCGGACTGGAACGGCTTTTCACGCACGCCGCCGCACTTCCGGAGGCGGGGGACAACGCGGTTCACCGGATCATCCAGTTGCAGGTCCAGTTGATGGCGCAGCAGCTTGCGCTGCTGGCGGGCAGTTCGGCCCCCGTGGTCCCGGAGCCCTTGTCCAGCCCCGCTGTGCCCGATGAGGTCTGCGTGGTTGCCGACCCCGGAGCCGGCCCCGACCGCGCCGACTTCGCCGCGCCGGCGAATGCCAGGGAGCAGGCCATCGCCGCCATCTGGGCCCGCCTGCTGAACGTCACCCGGATCGGGCGGAACGACAACTTCTTCAATCTCGGCGGCCATTCCTTGCTGGCCCTGCGCGCAGTCCAGGAGATGCAAGCGATCACCGGCGAGAAGATCGCGGTGTACCGCCTGATCCTCGAGACCCTTGGCCAGATCGCCGCGACCGGCGCGATCGAGGGAGCGCCTGCCGAGCCGGACGCCGACGACGGCTGGTCCGGCAACGCCATGACGCCCTTGCGCTTCGGCCCCGCCTCGTCTCTCTACGGCGTCTTTCATCCGGGCGCTTCGCGCGATGTCCGCCCCCGCGCCGTGCTGTTGTGCAACCCCTTTGGGCAGGAAGCGGTGCGTGTCCACCGCCTGTTCCGCGTCTTGGCCGAACGCCTCGCCAGCGCCGGCGTGGCCTGCCTTCGCTTCGATTACCACGCGAGCGGCGAATCCCTGGGCGAGGACCACGAAGCCGATCTCGAACGCTGGGTCCACGATGTGGTGGCCGCCGATGCGCTGCTGCGCCAGCGCGCCGGCGTGCAAGCGGTGGACTGGCTCGCGCCGCGCCTGGCCGGCGCCGTGGCGGTGAGGGCATCGGCGCAGGCATTGCCGGGCCCTCGACAGCTCGTGCTCTGGGAGCCGGTGGTGTCGGGCGCCCCGTATGTCGAGCACCTGCTGGCGGTGCAGGCCGCGACCATGGCCGACCTGCCGGACGGTGGTGCGCTCGCCGGGGAAGACGAGATCCTGGGCTTTGCTGTCAGCCGGCGCCTGCGGGAGCAGATGCGTGCCGTCGCGCCCGACGACTACCGGCACGCGCGGACCCGTTGCATCGCATGGATCACGTCGCATCGGCAGGCGGGCGGCGACGATTGGACCGCCGCGCTGCGGGCCGAGGGCGTGTCGGTGAGGCGCCATGCGCTTCCGCTCGATTTCGACTGGACGTCGGAGGAAGCCTTCAACACCGCGCTGGTTCCCAAGGATGCGCTGGAGCTCCTCGAATCGGTGTTGACCGGAGAGCCGGCTTGAATGAGCTTGGTCTCAGCTTCGGTCCCCAGCGGCGCTTGAGCGCCACGTTGACGCTGCCGCCTGACAGAGCGCCGGCCCGGATGGGCGTGGTGCTGCTCAACGTCGGCATCATTCATCGCATCGGTCCGCACCGCTTCAACACCAAACTCGCACGCGCGCTGGCCCGCGAGGGTTGGGCCACACTCCGCATCGACCTCTCGGGCCAGGGCGACAGCGGCGTGCCGATCGAACCCCTGCCGTTCGAGCAGCAGGCCGTGGCCGACCTGCAAGCGGCCATGGACCACTTTCAGCGCGTGTGTCCCGTCGAGCGGTTCGTCATTGCCGGCATTTGCTCCGGTGCCTACAGCGGCCTGGCCGCTGCGCTGGCGGATGCGCGTGTGGACGGCCTCTGGATGCTGGACGGTTACGCGTATCCCACGGCCAGGACGCGATGGAATCGTTACCTGCAGCCGCTTGTCGAGGCATCGCCCCGCGCGCTTGGGTCGTGGGCACGCAAGCTCGGCAAGCGCACGGCCCGCGCCGTCCGGGCCGCGCTCAGCCAGTCGACGACGCCGGAGGTATGGGACTTCGCGCGCCGTGCGCCCTCGCAGGACGCCTTCGGCCGCGACATTCAGGCGCTCGTCGATCGCGGTGTGGCGGTGTGCTTCGTGTACTCGGGCAACATGCGCTGGTACTTCAACTATCGGAACCAGTTGCGCGACGCCTTCAGCGCATTCGACTTCGTCGGCCGCGTGCGCTGCGAGTACCTGCCGAAGGCCGATCACACGGCCACGACGCTGGCGACGCAACAGCAACTGATCCGCGGTCTGGCCGAGTGGCTGCGGAGCACGCGCGCATCCGATGGCGAGGGCGGGGCTCTCAATGCCGGGTCACCCAGACCATCCCGATGCTCACCCACGCCCCCAGGCTGAAATAAGGCGTGAGCCACAAGGCATCCTCTTTCCATGCCGACCATTGCCGGCTGGGCACGCGCCGGACCATGGCATCGCGGGCGCCGCTGGTCAGGTCCAGGTAGCACACGCCCCGCGCCCGGCATTCGCGGTAGCGACGCAGGTACATGGGGGTGTCGATGGCGAGCACATAGGCGATGAAGCCCAGCGATCCCACCAGGCCGAACAGGGCCGCCGCCTGCACCCACCCACTGCTGTGCTGCGCCACCACCGCCAGCAGAACGGCCGTCATGAAAAACCCCGCCGCCCACAGCAGCGATTCCACGGCCTGCGTGATGTGGTTGAGCGTCAGCACGCTGTGCCAGCAAAAGGCCTGGGCCAGCGTCATGAAGACCGGGATGCCCCAGGCCGCCGTCTGGACGAGCGGCAGGCCGGCCTGCCCACCCAGCTGGTGGACCAGCAGGCCCAACTGGATGGCGAAGCAGATCTCCGCCACCGTGGCGGCCGTGCGGCCCAGGATGATGCTGGACAGCGGTGAGTCCACCAGCACCAGCCGCTCCAGGTCGACCCGGGGCAGCACCGAGCGGTACGCGCACACCAGCACGTAGACGCCCGACAGCGCCAAGTGCCAATTGGCGTAGGCGCTGGTGCCGGCGCCGAGGTACCAGGCGACCAGCCACAGGCACACGTTCGCGACGGCCAGAACACAAAGCGCTCGCCACCAGGAGAGCGCTTGGCGATCGGCGCCGCAGAGGGTCACGGTGGAGCGGGAAGGGCTTCAGATCAGCCCGATGAAGCTGAGGATGAAGCCGACGACGACGACCAGACCGACGATGTAGATGATGGTGTTCATTGGTGTGTTCTCCTTGCGTGCAGTCAGATCCATCGTAGGGGGAGGGGTGTGCCCGGTGTGTCGGACGAGGTGAGCTTGAGCTGTAGGACAGTGACGTCGGTCCTGCGGCGGCGCGAGGACAGCTTGCGCGAGTCAAGCCACCGGCCTTCGCGATCGCGACTGATCCCGCGCCACCTCGATGAACTCCAGCACCTGCGCCCGCGGCTGCGAGCCGCGCCGCCACACCAGCCCCACGTCCACCGTGGGCACCGCGTCGCGCAGGGTGCGCACCTCCACGTGCTCCGCGTCCAGCGTCCAGGGGCGGTAGAGGAAGTCCGGCAGAACCGCCAGGCCCGCCCCCACGCCCACCAGCGAGCGCACGGCCTCCAGCGACGAGGTGCGCAGCAAGGTCCTCGGCTTCAACTGGTGGCGCGCCCATACGCTGCGCATCAGCACCTCGATGCGGTCCGCCTGCAGCACCACCAGGTCCTGCGCCGCGATCTCCGCCAGGCCCACTTCCTCCTGCACGGCCAGCGGGTGGTCGGCGGCCATCCACACGCGGTTCGGTGAACGCGTCAGCGTCTCCGCCGTCAGCGCCTGCGGCTCGCCCAGCGCGTTCGACACCATGATCGCGATGTCCAGTTCGCCATTGATGAGCAGGTGCTCCAGGAAGGGCGGCTGGTCTTCCACCACCTGCACCTCCACAGCGGGGCAGGTGCGCCGAAAGCGGGCGAACACTTCCGACAGGTAGTAACCCGCCACCAGGCTCGTCACGCCGATGGACAGCGAGCCCGCCAGCGGCGCCGCGCCCTCGCGCGCGCCGCGCGTGGCCTCGGCCACGGCGCCGATCACACGGCGCGCCTTCACCAGGAAACGGTGTCCCTCGGGCGTGAGGCGCATGCCCTTGGTGCTGCGCTCGAACAGCGTGAGGCCCACCGCGTCTTCCAGCTCCAGCACGCTCTTGGTGATGGCCGATTGCGCGATGTTGAGCATGCGCGAGGCCGCGGCCACCGAGTCCGATTCGGCCACCGCCAGGAAGTAGCGGAACTGCTTGAGCGTGAGGTGCCGGTTCATCGCGGTGCACGCCCTGCGGCAGGGCGCCCTGTTGCGGTGCAAAAAAGGAATCGCTGCCGGGGGCTATCGATTTTTTCGAACGCTGGCCGAGCTTATTTTGTATTTTGAAACGGTCAAGCCCCTGCCTAGCATGCCCCGCAGCCCAGGCGCCTGCGGCCCTGTGGTCGTGTTCAACCCGCAGCCAACCGAGGTGATTGACCCATGAGACACGCACACCACCCCCTCGCCCGCCGCCTCACCGGCGCGCTGCTCTGCGCCTTCGCGCTGGGCGCCGTCAGCAGCGCGGCGCTGGCCCAGAAGGCCCTGGACAAGCTCGGCAAGGGCGAAGGCCAGGTCGACATCGTGGCCTGGCCCGGCTACATCGAGCGCGGCCAGACCGACAAGAACTTCGACTGGGTGACCGACTTCGAGAAGAAGACCGGCTGCAAGGTGAACGTCAAGACCGCCGGCACCTCCGACGAGATGGTGGCGCTGATGAACGAGGGCGGCTTCGACCTCGTCACCGCCTCGGGCGACGCCTCGCTGCGCCTGATCGCCGGCAAGCGCGTGCAGCCCATCAACGTGAACCTGATCCCCAGCTTCAAGAACGTGGACCAGCGGCTGCAGAAGGCGCCCTGGCATTACGTGGGCAACACGCACTACGGCACACCGTACCAGTGGGGCTGGAACGTGCTCATGTACAACACCACGGTCTTCAAGGACAAGCCGCCCACCAGCTGGAGCGTGGTGTTCGAGGAGACCACGCTGCCCGACGGCAAGACCAACAAGGGCCGCGTCCAGGCCTTCGACGGTCCGATCTACATCGCCGACGCCGCGCTCTACCTGATGAAGAAGAACCCGGCCTTGGGCATCAAGGACCCGTACGAACTGAGCGAGGCGCAATACAAGGCCGCGCTGGACCTGCTGCGCGGCCAGCGCAAGCTGGTGGGCAAGTACTGGCACGACGCCTTCGTGCAGATCGACGACTTCACCAACGAGGGCGTGGTGGCGTCGAGCAGCTGGCAGTTCATGGCCAACATCCTCAAAAGCAAGAACCGGCCGGTGGCCACGGTGGTGCCCACCGAAGGCGCCACGGGCTGGGCCGACACGACCATGATGCACGTGGACGCGAAGAACAAGAACTGCGCGTACCTGTGGATGGAGCACTCGCTCAACCCCAAGCTGCAGGGCGACCTGGCGGCCTGGTTCGGTTCGGTGCCGGCGGTGCCCGCGGCCTGCAAGGGCAACAAGCTGCTGGGCGACGACGGCTGCGCGCGCCAGGGCTTCGAGTCCTTCGAGCGCATCTCGTTCTGGAAAACGCCCACGACGAAGTGCGCGACGCAGAACAACGCCTGCGTGCCCTACCACCGCTGGGTCACCGACTACATCGCGGTACTGGGCGGACGCTGAGCCCATGGCCGTTGCCGTCGCCCTCGAAGGCGTGAGCTGCCAGTTCGGCAGCGGCGCGCAGGCGGTTCGCGCCGTCGATGGTGTCGACCTCGTCATCGAGGGCGGCGAGTTCTTCACCCTGCTCGGGCCCTCCGGCTCGGGCAAGACCACCTGTCTGCGCATGATCGGCGGCTTCACGCTGCCCACGGCCGGGCGCATCCGCATCGGGGGGCAGGACGTGACGCTGCAGCCCCCGTACGCGCGCCCGGTGAACACCGTGTTCCAGGACTACGCGCTGTTCCCGCACATGAGCATCCGCGACAACGTGGCCTACGGTCTGATGGTGCAGGGCGTGGACAAGGCCGAGCGCCACCGCCGCGCGGAGGAGATGCTGGCCCTGGTGCGCCTGCCCGGCGTGGGCGCGCGCCGGCCCGGGCAACTGTCGGGTGGCCAGCGCCAGCGCGTGGCCCTGGCGCGCGCGCTCATCAACCGGCCGCAGGTGCTGCTGCTCGATGAACCCCTGGGCGCGCTGGACCTGAAGCTGCGCGAGCAGATGCAGACCGAGTTGAAGGCGCTGCAGCGCCAGTTGGGCATCACCTTCCTCTTCATCACGCACGACCAGCACGAGGCCTTGTCGATGAGCGACCGCATCGGCGTGTTCAACAACGGCCGCCTGGAGCAGGTGGGCGCGCCATCGGCCATCTACAACCAGCCGGCCACGCGCTTCGTGGCCGAGTTCGTGGGCGCGGCCAACGTGCTGGACGGCCCGCGCGCGCAATCGCTCACCGGTCTGTCCAGCGCCATGCTGCGGCCCGAGCGCATCCACCTGGTCGACGAGGCCGGCGCCCAGGTGCAGGGCACGGTGGTCGACGCGATGTACTTCGGTGCCTTCTCGCGCCTGCGCGTCGACTGCGGCGGTGAGGCGCTGGCGGTGGACCTGAGCCCCGAGCAGCACCCCTTGCTGCCAGCGCCGGGTACGCGGGTGGGGCTGCGCTGGGCGGCGGACGCGGTGCACCCTCTGGACGTTTCATGACCATGGCCGCGACGCTGCCGATCGCGCAGCCGGCCCGCCGGGGCGCGCTGCGGCGCCTGTCGGACGCGCTGTACTGCCACCGCGGTCTTGCATTGGCCGCGCTGCTGGTGCCTCCGCTGCTGTGGTTCGGCGTGGTCTACCTGGGCTCGCTGTTCGCGCTGCTGGCCAACAGCTTCTTCGCGCTCGACGAGTTCTCCGGCGTGGTGGACCGCTCCACGCTCACGCTGCAGAACTTCCGCGACCTGTTCGATCCCGCCAACCTCGACGTGGTCTGGCGCACGGTGCTGATGGCCACGGCGGTGACGCTGGCCTGCACGGTGATCGCCTTTCCCATCGCGTACACCATGGCCCGCTACGCGCGCGGACCACGCAAGGCGCTGCTCTACATCGCGGTGATGCTGCCGCTGTGGTCCAGCTACCTCGTGCGCCTGTACGCCTGGAAGCTGCTGCTGGCGAAGGAGGGCGCCATCGGCTGGGTGCTGGCCGAGCTGCACCTGGGCTGGCTGCTGGACGCGCTGCTGGCCACGCCGGGCATCGGCGGGCCTTCGCTGTCGTTCTCGCGCCTGGGCACCTTCGTCGTGTTCGTGTACATGTGGCTGCCCTTCATGATCCTGCCGATCCAGGCCGCCATCGAGCGCATCCCGGGCTCGCTGATCGAGGCTTCCGGCGACCTCGGCGCGCGCGGCGCCACCACCTTCTGGCGCGTGATCTTCCCGCTGGCCATGCCGGGCATCGCGGCGGGTTCCATCTTCACCTTCTCGCTCACACTGGGCGACTACATCATTCCGCAGGTGATCGGCGACTCCACGATGTTCATCGGCCAGGTGGTGTACCGGCAGCAGGGCGTGGCGGGCAACGTGCCCTTCGCGGCGGCGTTCTCGCTGGTGCCCATCGTGGTGATCGGCGCGTACCTGTGGTTCGCGAAAAAGCTGGGGGCCTTCGATGCGCTCTGACCCATCGAAGCCCGGCTGGGGCCTGCGCGCCGCGACCTGGGGCGCGGTGCTGTTCCTGCACATCCCGCTGGCGCTGATCATCCTGTACGCCTTCAGCGCCGAGGACAAGAGCTACGTCTTCCCGCCGCCCGCGCTCACCACACAGTGGTTCGCCGTGGCCTGGGAACGCGAGGACGTGTGGGCCGCCATCGGCCTGTCGCTGCGCGTGGCGGCGGTGGCCACGGCCGTGGCCATGGTGCTGGGCACGCTGGCGGCGGCGGGTCTGGCGCGCACGCGCTTCTTCGGGCGCGACGCGGTCTCGCTGCTGCTGATCCTGCCGATCGCGCTGCCTGGCGTCATCACCGGCATCGCGCTGCGCAGCGCCTACAGCACGCTGGAGATTCCCTTCAGCTTCTGGACCATCGTCATCGGCCACGCCACGTTCTGCGTGGTGGTGGTCTACAACAACGCGGTGGCGCGGCTGCGGCGCACCAGTCCCTCGCTCATCGAAGCCTCGATGGACCTGGGCGCCGACACCTTCCAGACCATCCGCCACGTGATCCTGCCGCAACTGGGTTCGGCATTGCTCGCGGGCGGGCTGCTGGCCTTCGCGCTGAGCTTCGACGAGGTCATCGTCACCACCTTCACCGCCGGCCAGCAGACCACGCTGCCCATCTGGATGCTGCAGGAGCTGGTGCGCCCGCGCCAGCGGCCGGTCACCAACGTGGTGGCGGTGGTCATCATCGCGCTGACCTTCCTGCCGATCTTCGCGGCGTACTACCTCACGCGCGCCGACGAACCCGGCCGCTGAATCAAACCCTCATGCACACGGAGAGCACCATGGGCAAGACCCCCGATTTCGCAAGCAGCCTGCACACCGAGCTGTTCATCGACGGCCAGTTCGTGCGTGGCGAAGGTGAGGCCGAGAAGGTGCTCAACCCCGCCACCGGCGAGCTGTTGGTCGAGGTGCCCGAGGCCTCGTACGAGCAGATCCACCGCGCCGTGCTGGCGGCCAACCGCGCCTTCGACAGCTGGGGCGACACCACGCCGCAGGAGCGCTCGCGCGCCCTGCTCAAGATCGCCGATGCGGTGGAGGCGAACGCCGAAACCTTCGCGCGCATCGAATCGCTCAACTGCGGCAAGCCCTATGCACGCGCCTTGGAGGACGAGATCCCCGCCATTGCCGATTGCTTCCGCTTCTTCGCGGGTGCGGCGCGCAACATGCACGGGCCGCTGGCGGGCGAGTACCTGGCCGGCCACACCAGTATGATCCGGCGCGACCCCATCGGCGTGGTGGGCTCCATCGCGCCCTGGAACTACCCGCTGATGATGGCGGCCTGGAAGATCGCGCCCGCGCTGGCGGCGGGCAACACGGTGGTGCTCAAGCCCAGCGAGCAGACGCCCCTGAGCAGCCTGCTGCTGGCGCGCATGGTGGCCGACATCCTGCCCAAGGGCGTGTTCAACGTGGTCTGCGGGCGTGGCGCCAGCGTGGGGCAGCCGCTGGTGGAGCACCCCCTGGTCCGCATGGTTGCGCTCACGGGCGACGTCGCCACCGGCCGCAAGATCCTGCAGGCCGCCACGGGCACGCTCAAGCGCACGCACCTGGAACTCGGCGGCAAGGCGCCGGTGATCGTGTTCGACGACGCCGACATCGACGCGGTGGTGGAGGGCATCCGCACCTTCGGCTACTACAACGCGGGGCAGGACTGCACGGCCGCCTGCCGCCTGTACGCGGGCAGCCGTGTGTACGACCGGCTGGTGGCCGACCTCAGCAGCGCGGTCAAGACCATCAGGATGGGCACGCAGGACGAGGCCGGCGTGGAACTCGGCCCGCTGATCAGCGACCGCCAGCGCGACCGCGTGGCCAGTTTCGTGGAGCGCGCGCAGATGGTGGGGCACATGGAGATCACCGCGGGCGGCAAGATGCGTGCGGGCAATGGCTTCTTCTACGAGCCCACGGTGATCGCGGGCGCTCGCCAGGACGACGAGATCGTGCGGCGCGAGGTCTTCGGCCCGGTGGTGTCGGTGACACGCTTCTCCGACCCCGACGAGGCCATCACCTGGGCCAACGACTCGGACTACGGCCTCGCCTCATCGGTGTGGACGCAGGACGTGGGCCGCGCGCTGAAGGTGGCGCGCAAGCTGCAGTACGGCTGCACCTGGATCAACACGCACTTCATGCTGGTGAACGAGATGCCGCACGGCGGCCTGAAGCACAGCGGCTACGGCAAGGACATGTCGATGGTTGCGCTGGAGGACTACACCGTGGCGCGGCATGTGATGGCGAAGCTCTGATTCGCGGCGACACGGGTGGCACCATCAAGGGCGCGGCTCGGTGGCGCCGCGGGCGAGCGCGGCGGACTGCGCCAAGCTAATGCCCGCCACCAGCGGGTCGGCGTGGCGGTGCGCGAGTTGCCAGGCCGTGCCCACGCGCCGGTACACCAGGGTGACGCGCAGCGCCCAGTCCTGTGCCGGCAAGCCGCCGACTTCCACGTGAGCGGCACGTTCGATCACGGCCAGCACCACCATGTCCTGGCTCGCGTAGGTCTGCACCACCTCCTGCGTGAGGCTGCCGTTGCGAAAGAACCGTCCGAAGGAAGCCATGCGCTCCTCGGTGAGCTGGACGCCGTGGGTCGGCGGCCCGCCGAAGGGCGACATCAGGGTGAAGTCCGGCGTGTAGGAGACCAGTTCGAGGTAGCGGGCGAAATCGCCACGCATCAGGGCGTCGTTGGCGCGCTCGGACACGATGGCGAGTTGTTGGGCGGTCGACTCCGGCGAGGTGCCGTCGGAGGCCGCCACCGCGCTGGCGGCGCCGAGAGAGCCGATGGCGCTGGCGGCGGCCAGCAAGGAGCGTCGGGATGCGTTCATGGGATGAGGTCCTTGAGGTCAGGTTAGGCGCGACAGGCACCGTCGAGGCCCGCATCGTCCGGTGATTGACTGAATGAATCCAGTGATACGATTTCAGCGATATGCTGAATCAGATCGATCTTCATCGGACGGACCTGAACCTGTTGACGCTGTTCGAGGTGGTGATGGCTGAGGGGCATGTGGGCCGCGCGGCGGAGCGATTGCACCTGTCGCCATCGGCGGTCAGCCACGGCCTGGGTCGCCTGCGCCGCCTGTTGAACGATCCGCTGTTCCTGCGCACCCCCAAGGGCGTGGTGCCGACCGCGCGCGCCGCCGAACTGGCGCAGCCGATCGGCGACGTGCTGGCGCGAGCGAGAAATGTGTTCGCGGTGGCCGAGCCGTTCGAGCCCGCGCGCTCCACCCGGCGCTTCACCCTGGGGGCGCCAGACGGCGTGTCGGCCGTCGTGCTGCCGCCCTTGATGGCGGCGCTGCGCGACCAGGCGCCGGGTGTCGGCATCGGCGTGCGGCAGGTGCTGCCCACGCCGGGTGAAACCAGCGCGGAGCGGGCCTGGCAGTTCGCTTTCGCCGAACTGGAGTCCCGTGTGATGGATCTGGCGATTCTTCCGTTGGCCGAGGTGCCGGCGCGCTTCCATCGGCAGCTGCTGTACGAGGAAGACTTCGTGCTGGCGATGCGCGCCGGGCATCCCCTGTCGCGGCGTGTCACGCTGGCGCGCTACTGCGACAACCAGCACCTCGTCGTGTCGTTGCAAGGCGACGCGCACGGGTTCGTCGACGAGGTGCTGGCTGGGCAAGGCCGGCGTCGACGCGTCGCCTTGACGGTGCCGAACTTCATGATGGCCCTGGCCATGTTGGCCGAGTCCGACCTGGTGGCGGCTTTGCCGCGCCGCTTCGTGCAGCGGCAGGGGCCGCGCTTCGGGGTGGTCGCGGTCGAACCACCCGTCGCACTCGGCAGCTTCGGCCTGCAACTGGTGGCGCCCCGCGTGGCGATGATGGACGCAGGCATCGCCTGGCTCGTCGAGGTGCTCGCCAGCCACCACCAAGAGGTGCCATCGAATCGCCGGGCGAAAAAAAGCCCGGCGCGCGGCCGGGCTTGAAGGAGGTGACAGCAGGAGTCGCTCAGCGCGCCGCCGTGTTGGCCGGCTCGGCCACGTAGATCTCCACGCGGCGGTTCATGGCGCGGCCCTGGGGGGTGCCGTTGTCGGCGATGGGCTCGCGCGAGCCGCGGCCGTCGGTGGTGATGCGGGCGGCCGAGACGCCACGGCCCACCAAATAGTCGCGCGTGGCGTTGGCGCGGTCGAAGGACAGCGGGTTGTTGACGGCGTCGCTGCCCGTGCTGTCGGTGTGGCCGATGATGGTCACTTGCGTGGCCTGGTTCTGCTGCAGCGTGGTGCTGAACTGGCTCAGCACGCCCACCAGGGTAGGGCTGAGCTGCGAGCGGCCGGTGGCGAAGCCCGCGTCGGCCGGCACCTCGAGCTTGAGGCGGTTGTCGGCCGTCTGGCTCACGCCGATGCCGGTGCCGGCGGTGGCCGCTTCCATCTGCTTCTTCTGTTCCTGCATGCGCGTGGACCAGATGTAGCCGCCCAGTGCACCCGCGCCCGCGCCCAACACGGCGCCCTGCGCCGCGCCCTTGGAGCCGCCCGTGAGGCCGCCCAGCACGACACCGGCGGCGGCGCCGATGCCGGCGCCCTTGGCGCTGTCGCGCTGCGTTTCGCTCATGTTGGCGCAGCCGGTGACGGCCACCGCCGCAGCCGCCGCGAGGACGGTGAAGCCACGGGTGAATCGGGAAACGGTGTTGGACATGATGAGACTCCTCTTGTTGATCGGAAGATCGCCGCGGCGCGCGGCGACGTGGGGTTGTAGCCCAGCGCCTAAACTTATACCCCTGCCCGGATACCGCCTCCGTAGGACTCTTCTGAATTTACAAATCCTTGCATGAAACCCGTTTCACTCGGCCAGAGCGCCCTCCAAGTCACCCCCGTCTGCCTTGGCACCATGACCTTTGGCGAGCAGGTCGATGAAGCCACCGCGCACCGCATCCTGGACCGCGCCGTCGAACGTGGCGTGGACTTCCTCGACGCAGCCGAGATGTACTCGGTGCCCGCGCGCGCCGAGACCTGCGGGTCCACCGAAACCATCATTGGCAATTGGTTCGCCCGGCACCCCGGCCAGCGCCAGAAGCTGGTGCTGGCCACCAAGGTGGCGGGGCCGTCGCGCGGCATGCCGTGGATCCGCGGCGACAACGCGGGCCTGAGCAAGGCCGAGATCGTGAAAGCCTGCGAAGGCAGTCTGCGCCGTCTGCAGACCGAGGTGATTGACCTCTATCAAATTCACTGGCCTGCACGCAACCTGCCGGCCTTCGGCGCGCTGGTGTTCGACCCGAGCAAGGACAAACCCTGCGCGTCCATCCACGAACAACTGGAAGCCATGGCCGAGCTGGTGAAGGCGGGCAAGGTGCGCGCCATCGGCCTGTCCAACGAAACGCCCTACGGCGTGCACGAGTTCGTGCGCCTGGCCGAGCAGCACGGCCTGCCGCGCGTGGCCACGGTGCAGAACCCGTACTGCCTGATCAACCGGTCGTATGAGAACGGGCTGGACGAGACGAGCCATCGCCTGGGCGTGTCGCTGCTGGCCTACTCGCCGCTGGGCTTTGGCCTGTTGACGGGCAAGTACGACAACACCGGCCTGGTGGGTGAGCACGGCCGGCTGGCGATTTTCGAGAGCATGCGCAAGCAGCGCTGGGGTCGGCCCGAGGCGCTGGCGACCGCGAAGCGCTACAACGCGCTGGCGCGCGAGCACGGCCTCACGCCCTCGCAACTGGCACTGGCCTTCTGCTACACCAACTGGCGCGTGGCCAGCACCATCATCGGCGTGACCACGGTGGCCCAACTCGACGAGTGCCTGGACGCCTGGGGCACCACGCTCACGCCCGAGCTGCTCGCCGCGGTGGACAAGATCCGCTGGGACAGCCGCGACCCCGCGCAGTAAAAGGATCACCCCCGCCGCGCTACGCGCGACCCCCTCAAGGGGGCGATGCCAGCGGCCCGGCAAAGCCGGTTCCGCGGCATCCCTCGACAAGGCCTGGCATGCCCAAACCTCGACACATTTCCGAGACGCCCGCGACGGCCTGGCTCAAGGCGCATGGCGTGCCGTTCTCCGAGCATCCCTACGAGTACGTGGAGCACGGTGGCGCCCAACACAGCGCTCAGGTGCTGGGCTTCGACCCCTTCGCGGTGGTCAAGACGCTGATCATGCAGGACGAGTCGGCGAAACCGCTGGCCATCCTCATGCACGGCAACCGCACGGTGTCGACCAAGAACCTGGCGCGCCAGATCGGCGCGAAGTCGGTGGAGCCCTGCAAGCCCGAGGTGGCCAACCGCCACAGCGGCTACCTGGTGGGCGGCACCTCGCCGTTCGGGCTCAAGCGCGCCATGCCGGTGTACGTGGAGTCGACGGTTCTTGAACTGCCTCGCCTCTGGATCAACGGCGGTCGGCGTGGCTTCCTGGTGGGCATCGAGCCCGCCGTGCTGAGTGGTCCGCTGGGTGCGAAACCGGTGCAGTGCGCGCTGGCAGAATGACGCGCGCGTTCAGCGCGCACCCATAGAAAAGAACTCTCCGAGGAGATGCCCTTGCAAGCGCTCTATCCCGCGTTGGCCACGGTGGCCGCCTACCTGATCGGGTCCCTCTCCTTCGCGGTGATCGTGAGCCGCCTGATGGGCCTGTCCGACCCCCGCACCTACGGCAGCAAGAACCCCGGCGCCACCAACGTGCTGCGCTCGGGCAGCAAGGCGGCGGCCATCGTCACGCTGCTGCTGGATGCGGTGAAGGGCTGGTTGCCGGTGGTCGCGGTGATGCACTGGGGCGAGCCCTTCGGCCTGGGCGCGGGCACGGTGGCGCTGGTGGGCCTGGCGGCCTTCCTGGGACACCTCTTCCCGGTGTTCTTCAGGTTCCAGGGCGGCAAGGGCGTGGCCACGGCGGCCGGCGTCATCCTCGGCTTCAACCCCTGGCTGGGGCTGGCCTCGCTGCTCACCTGGCTGATCATCGCCTTCTTCTTCCGCTATTCCTCGCTGGCGTCCATCGTCACGGCGGTGTTCGCGCCGGCCTACTACCTGCTGGGCGGCGGCGTGGCCTGGGAGGCGCCGGGCGTGATGGTGCTGAGCCTGGCCGTGATGGCGGTGCTGCTGGTGTGGCGCCACGCCGAAAACATCAACCGCCTGCTGGCCGGCAAGGAAAGCAAACTGGGAGCGAAGAAGGCATGAGCCCGAAGGACATCACCCGCGTCGGCATGGCCGCGCGCTACAGCGAAGCCGCCGTGTTCAACGGCACCGTGTTCCTGGCGGGCATGGTGCCCGAGCGCGGCGACACCGACATCCGCGGCCAGACCGAGGACGTGCTGCAGCAGGTGGCGCAGCGCCTGCAGGAATGCGGCAGCGACAAATCGCGCATCCTGCGGGTCGAGATCTACCTCACCGACATCCGCGACATCGCCGCGATGAACGAGGTCTGGGACGCCTGGGTGGTGCCCGGCGCCGCGCCGCCGCGCGCCACCGTGCAGGCCGCGCTGGCCAACCCGGCGTACCGCATCGAAATCGTCGTCACCGCTGCGCAGGCCTGAACGATCACGGCGCGATCAGTAACGACGCTCGAGTGTCATCTGGTCGTTGCTGCGCTGCATCTGGAAGCGCGAGAGAAAGCTGTTGCCCAGCAGCACATACGGCATGGGCTGCGGTAGCACGATGGCGCCCACCGCGTGCAGCTGCGCGTCGCCCACGCGCACCGAGTCGAGGTTGAGGCGGTAACCGATGGCCGCGCCGTTGGCGGTCTGCACGGTGACGCGCTGGCCGCGCTGGTAGTCGAGGTTGATGCGTTTGGCCTCGGACTCGCCGAGGATGACTTGCGTGGCGCCGGTGTCCACCATGAACTGCACCGCGCGGCCGTTGATCTGGCCCTGGGGCATGAAATGGCCGCTGCCGTCGGCCGTGAGCACCACGCGCTGGCTTCTGCCTGAGGCCTCGGTGGCCGCGCCACCCAGATGAACGGGTGCCTCGCCCAGGCGCAGGGTCTGGCGTTTGCCGCCGATGTCGATGACCGCCGCATCACCCTGCACCGACACCAGGCGCACGCCCTGGTGCGCCTGGCCCGCCGCCATGAAGCGCGGCGCGCCGCCATCGATGACGACCAGGGCCTTGCTGCCCGACACGCCCGAGAGCGACACCGATTGCGCGAAGCCCATGGCGGCCGCGCTGCACAGCACCGCCGCAACGAGCCCGCGCCGCATGTTCAGTCTCGGAAGTTGTTGAAGGACAGTGGGAGGTCCTTCATCTCGCTCTTGATGATGGCCATGGTGGCCTGCAGGTCGTCGCGCTTGGCGCCGGTCACGCGCACCGCGTCGCCCTGGATGGCGGCCTGCACCTTGAGCTTGCTGGCCTTGATGGCCTGCTGGATCTTCTTGCCGTCTTCGGTGGCGATGCCGTTGCGCACCTTGGCCACCTGCTTGACCTTGTCGCCGCCCACCTTCTCGACCTTGCCCATGTCGAGGAAGCGCACGTCCACGTTGCGCTTGGCGAGCTTGTTGCGCAGCACGTCCTCGATCTGCTGGAGCTGGAAATCGGCGTCGCCTGTCAGGGTGATCTCCTTGTCCTTCAACTCGATCGCGGCGCTGGTGCCCTTGAAGTCGAAGCGCGTGCCGATCTCGCGCGCGACCTGATCGACGGCATTCTTGACTTCAACGAGATCGGCTTCGAGGACGGTGTCGAACGAGGGCATGGCGAGGGAGCAGTGGGTGAGAAAATCGCGGCCATGATAGTCGAGAAGCAGGTGCCTCTACAGGGCTACAACAGCTTTGGCATTGTGGCCAAGGCGCACCACCTCGTGCGCATCCGCGACGAGGCCGACCTGGCCGCGCTGCGCGCCTCCGCGCCCTGGGCCGAGCTCACCCGCGTGGCCGCCCCGTTCGTGCTGGGCGGCGGCAGCAACCTGGTGATCACGGGCGATGTGAGGCCTTTGGTGCTCAAGGTGGAGATCGCCGGCCGGCGCCTGATGGAGGAAACGCCCAGAGGCTGGCTGGTGGAGGCCGGCGCGGGTGAGAACTGGCACGACTTCGTGCAATGGACGCTGGAGCAGGGCTGGCCCGGGCTCGAAAACCTGGCGCTCATTCCCGGCACCGTGGGTGCTTCGCCGGTGCAGAACATCGGCGCCTATGGCGTGGAACTGCAGGACCGTTTCCACTCGCTCGACGCCATCGACCTGCGCACGGGCGAGCGCTTCACGCTCGACGCCGCGCAATGCGGCTTCGGCTACCGCGATTCGGTGTTCAAGCACGTGCCCACCGACGCGCGAGATTTCGGTCTGGGCGGACGCGCGCTCATCACCCGGGTGCGCTTCTGGCTGCCCAAGGCCTGGAAACCGGTGCTGGGCTATGCGGACCTGGAGCGCAAGATCGCCGAGACGGGCAACACGGCCCCGGACGCGCAGACGATCTTCGACTGGATCTGCGCCATCCGCCGCGCCAAGCTGCCGGACCCGGCGGTGATCGGCAATGCCGGCAGCTTCTTCAAGAACCCCACGGTGACGCCGGACCAGTGCGCGGACATCATCGCGCGCGACCCGAAGGTGGTGCACTATCCCATGCCCGACGGCACGGTGAAGCTGGCCGCGGGCTGGCTGATCGACGCCTGCGGCTGGAAGGGGCGCGGCGTGGGCAACGCAGGCGTGTACGACAAACAGGCCCTGGTGCTCGTGAACCGCGGTGGCGCCACCGGGGGCGAGGTGGTCACGCTGGCCAAGGCGATCCAGACCAGCGTGTACGAGCGCTTCGGCATCCGGCTGGAGCCGGAGCCGGTGGTGATCTGAACGCACTTCAGGGAGGCATGACGATGGCCAGACACCCGGTGTTCTCGTACAGGTTCGCGAAGATCCATGCCCTGTACGTGCAGAAGGCCCAGCGAAAGCAACGCACCAGCGAAGAGGTGGATCAGATCATTTGCTGGCTGACCGGTTACGACGCGGCAGGTCTGCGCCAGCAGGTCGAGGGCGAGAACGACCTGGAGACCTTCTTTGCCGAGGCGCCGCGCATGCACCCGAACACCGCGCTCATCAAGGGCGTGGTCTGCGGGGTCCGGGTGGAGGAAGTCGAGGACCCGCTGATGCGCAAGATCCGCTACCTGGACAAGCTGATCGACGAGCTGGCCAAGGGCAAGGCCATGGAAAAGATCCTGAGGCAATGAAGGGCAACACCACCATGAAGACGACCGAACGCGAACAACTGCTGCAGACGCTGAAGACCCGCTTCGAGAAGCATTCCGAGCGCCACAAGGGCCTGGATTGGGCAGAGGTGCGCGCGCGGCTGGAGAAGAACCCGAAGGCGCTGGAGTCCTTGCGCCAGATGGAGGCCACGGGCGGCGAGCCGGACGTCATCGGTCGCGAGAAATCCTCGGGGCCGTTTCTCTTCTGCGACTGCTCGCCGGAAACCCCCACGGGCCGCCGCAGCCTGTGCTACGACCGCGAGGCCCTGACCGCGCGCAAGGAGAACAAGCCGCAGGGCAGCGCCGTGGGCCTGGCCGACGAGATGGGCATCGAGATGCTTGACGAGGCGCAGTACCGCCAACTGCAGGAGCTGGGCGAATTCGACCTGAAGACCTCGAGTTGGGTGGTCGCGCCGAAGGAGATCCGCGCGCTCGGCGGGGGGCTGTTCTGTGATCGCCGCTTCGGGCGGGTGTTCACGTACCACAACGGCGTGCAGTCCTACTACGCCTCGCGCGGGTTTCGGGGCCTGCTGCGCGTCTGAACGCGGCGCTGGCCGGATGGTGGCCAACAAAAAAGGGCCCGCCAACTGGCGAGCCCTTCGAACGGAGCGGTGGATTCGCCTCAGTCCTTGCCCAGCTTGAGCATGTCCACGCCGTCGCCGCCCTGGAGCAGGCCGCTGCGCGTGTACACACCCAGCTTGCCGCGCGTGTCGGTGATGTCCAGGTTGCGCATGGTGAGCTGGCCGATGCGGTCCAGCGGCGTGAAGGGCGCGTCCTCCACCTTCTCCATCGACAGCCGCTCGGGCGCATAGGTGAGGTTGGGACTCTCGGTGTTGAGGATGGAGTAGTCGTTGCCGCGGCGCAGCTCGACCGTGACCTCGCCCGTGATGGCGCGCGCCACCCAGCGCTGGGCCGATTCGCGCAGCATGATGGCCTGCGGGTCGAACCAGCGGCCCTGGTACAGCAGGCGGCCGAGCTTGAGGCCGTTGATGCGGTACTGCTCGATCGTGTCTTCGTTGTGGATGCCGGTGACCAGGCGCTCGTAGGCGATGAACAGCAGCGCCAGGCCGGGGGCCTCGTAGATGCCGCGGCTCTTGGCCTCGATGATGCGGTTCTCGATCTGGTCGCTCATGCCCAGGCCGTGGCGGCCGCCAATTTCGTTGGCCTTGAGGATCAGGTCCACGGGGCTGGCGAAGGTCTGGCCGTTGAGGGCGACGGGCTGGCCGTCCTCGAAGCGGACCGTCACCTCTTCGGGCTTCACCGCGCAGTCCTCGCGCCAGAAGGGCACACCCATGATGGGGTTGACGATGCGGATGCCCGAGTTCAGGTGCTCCAGGTCCTTGGCCTCGTGCGTGGCGCCGAGCATGTTGCTGTCGGTGCTGTAGGCCTTCTCCACGCTCATCTTGTAGTCGAAGCCGTTGGCGATGAGGAACTCGCTCATCTCCTTGCGGCCGCCGAGCTCGTCGATGAAGGTCTGGTCCAGCCAGGGCTTGTAGATCTTCAGGCTCGGGTTGGTGAGCAGGCCGTAGCGGTAGAAGCGCTCGATGTCGTTGCCCTTGAAGGTGGATCCGTCGCCCCAGATGTGGACGTCGTCTTCCTTCATGGCGGCCACCAGCATGGTGCCGGTGACGGCGCGGCCCAGCGGCGTGGTGTTGAAGTAGGTGATGCCGGCGGTGCTGATGTGAAAGGCGCCGCACTGCAGGGCGGCGATGCCCTCGTGCGCCAGTTGCAGGCGGCAGTCGATCAGACGGGCCTTTTCGGCGCCGTAGGCCATGGCCTTGCGCGGGATGGCGTCGTAATCGTCCTCGTCGGGCTGCCCGAGGTTGGCGGTGTAGGCGTAGGGCAGGGCGCCCTTCTTCTTCATCCACAGCAGGGCGGCGCTGGTGTCCAGGCCGCCCGAGAAGGCGATGCCGACCTTCTGTTGCGTGGGCAGGTGTTGCAGGATGGTGGCCATGGTTTGGCGGCCCTTCGACAGGCTCAGGGCAAACGGGGTTGAAGGGATCAGCCGAAGTGGCAGATGTAGTGGTAGGCCTCGCTCACGCGGATGTCGAAGCTGCTGTTGGCGGGGACGGAGAAGCGCTCGCCGGGGCCCGAGCGTTTCCATTCGGTGCTGCCTGCAAGCCGGTATTCGCAGCCGCCGGCCACGCATTCCATGATCTCGGCCGCGCCGGTCTTGAAGGTCAGCTCGGCCGGCAGGACCACGCCCACGGATTGTTTCGTGCCGTCGGCCAGGGTGAGGCTGTGGCTCACGCATTTGCCGTCGAAGTAGACGTTGGCCTGGGTGGCGACGGTGACGCCGCTGATCTGGGAGGTGGTCATGGGATGGGGGCGTGGTGAAGGCAAAGCCGCGATTTTAGGTGGCGGCCCCGGGGCGGGCGGGTCGGGGCGGCGGCTCAGCGCCGGCTGGCCCAGTCGGCCGAGTCGAAGCCCACGGTGATGGCGCCATCGCTCCACTGCACCACGGGCCGCTTGATCAGGCTCGGCCGTTCCAGCAACAGGCGGCGCGCGCTGGTGCTGTCCACCACGGCGGCGCGCGTGGCCTCGTCGAGCTGGCGCCAGGTGGTGCCCTTGCGGTTCACCAGGGTTTCCCAGCCGGCGCTGGCCAGCCAGGCGTCCAGCCCGGCCTCGGGCACGCCCTGCTTCTTGAAGTCGTGGAAGCGGTGTTCGCGGCCGTTGGCGTCCAGCCAGGCGCGCGCCTTCTTCACCGTGTCGCAGTTGGGAATGCCATGCAGCGTGATCATGGTCGGGGATTGTCCGTCACCGCTGTCGGGCCAGGAGGTGGGTGGGACAATCGCGGGATGCTTGAGATCCCCGTTCCCGACCATCCCGTGACGCTGGCCGACTGGCTCGCCCACGCCGAGCGCCTGCACCCGCAGGCCATCGACATGGGCCTGGAGCGCGTGCAGACCGTGGCGCGGCGCATGGGCCTGCAACTGAACTGCCCGGTGATCACCGTGGCCGGCACCAACGGCAAGGGCAGCACCTGCGCCATGCTGGAGTCCGTCTACACGCAGTCGGGCTATCGCACGGGCGTGTACACCTCGCCGCACCTGGTGCATTTCGAGGAGCGCTGCCGCATCGCGGGCGAGGTGGTGTCGGCCGAGGAACTCGTGCCCGCCATGGCCGAGGTGGACGTGGCGCGGCGCGGGCAGGGCGGCGAGGCCGAAGTGAGCCTGACCTACTTCGAGTTCACCACGCTGGCCATCCTGCGCACCATCTCGCGCGCGTCGGTGGACGTGGCCATCCTCGAAGTCGGCCTGGGCGGCCGGCTCGACGCGGTCAACATCCTCGACGCCGACTGCGCCGTCATCACCAGCATCGACCTCGACCACATGGCCCTGCTGGGCCCCGACCGCGAGAGCATCGGCCGCGAGAAGGCCGGCATCATGCGCACCGGCCGCCCCGTGGTGGTGAGCGACCCGGCGGTGCCGCAGAGCGTGATCGACCACGCCCGCGAAATCGACGCGGACCTCTGGCGCGTGGGCGTCGACTTCCACGTCGCGGGCGACCAGCAGCAATGGGGCTGGGCCACGCACCCCTCGCGTGGCGGGCGGCGCTACAGCGGACTGGCCTACCCGGCGCTGCGCGGCGCCAACCAACTGCTCAACGCGGCCGGCGTGCTCGCCGCCATCGAAACCCTGCGCGCTCGCCTGCCCGTCACGGCCCAGGCCGTGCGCACCGGCTTCGTGCTGGTGGAGTTGCCCGGGCGTTTCCAGATCGTGCCCGGGCGGCCCACGCTGGTGCTCGACGTGGCGCACAACCCGCACTCGGTGGCCGCGCTCGCCGTCAACCTGGACGCCATGGGTTTCTACCCGCGCACGCACGCGGTGTTCGGCGCCATGGCCGACAAGGACCTGAACACCATGCTCGCCCGCATCGCCCCGCTGATCGACCGTTGGTACCTCACCGATCTTCCCCTGCCGCGCGCGAGCCGGGCCGCGGATCTGCGGCCCCTGGTAGAGGCCCTGCCCGGCGCCATCCCACGCGAGACCAGCACCCACGCCAGCCCGCGCGAGGCATTGGCCGCGGCCCTGGGCGCGGTGGACCCCGCTGATAGAATCGTGGTCTTTGGCTCGTTCTACACCGTCGGTGGTGTGCTGCAGGACGGATTGCCGAAACTCGCGGCCCCGCACCTCGCCGCCTGAACCGTGCCGACCCAGGCCCTCGCGACCCCATGATCAGCTCACGCTCCGGCTCCCAGGGCAGCGCATCCGCACCGCCTCCCACCATCGAAGCGGTGCGCCGCCGGGCGCGGCACCGCCTCATCGGCGCCAGCATCCTGGTCGCCGCCGGCGTCATCGGCTTCCCGCTGCTGTTCGACAGCCAGCCGCGCCCGATTTCGGTGGATATCCCGATCGAGATCCCCGCCCGCGACGGCGCGCCGCCGCTGGCGGGCGCGAGCCGGCCAGCCCCGGCGCCCACGCCCTCGCCGGCACATGCCCCGTCTCCGGTGCCAACGCCTGCTCCCGCGCCAGCGCCCAGCCCGGCACCCGCGCCCAGCCCGGCACCGGCGCCATCACCCAGCCCGGCACCGGTGCCATCGCCCAGTCCCGCGCCCGCGCCAGTGGCTCCCGCGCCGGCGCCCGCCCCCGAGCCCGCCAAGCGCGACGCCGCCGAGGCCGCGCGCGCCCAGGCCATTCTGCGTGGCCAGCAGCCGCCCGCGGCCAGCACCGCCAACGAGCGCGTGGTCGTCCAGGTGGGCGCCTTCGCCGACGAGGCCCGCGCCCGCGAGGCGCGGCAGAAGCTGGAGCGCGCCGGCCTCAAGACCTACGTGAACGTGGCGCAGACGTCCGAAGGCAAGCGCACCCGCGTGCGCGTGGGCCCCTTCGACAGCCGTGCCGAGGCCGAGAAGGCCGCCGCGCGCGTCAAGGCGCTGGGCCTGCCGGCCGCCATCCTCACGCTCTGAGCGGAGGGCGCTCCATGCTGCTGACCGACTGGGTGCTGCTCACGCTGCTGGTGCTGTCGGTGCTGCTGGGCATCTGGCGTGGCCTCGTGTTCGAGGTGCTGTCGGTGCTCGGCTGGGTGGTCGCCTTCCTGTGCGCCCAGGCCTTCGCTGCCGACGTCGTGCCCTACTTGCCCATCGACAAGGTCGCCCCACCGCTGCAACTGGCGATCGGTTTCGCGCTGGTCTTCATCGCGGTGGCCTTCCTCGGCGGCCTGGTCGCCTGGCTGGTGCAGAAATTCGTCAACACCGTGGGCCTGCGCCCCGTCGACCGCGTGCTCGGCGGTGCCTTCGGGCTGCTGCGAGGCCTGGTCATCCTGCTGGCCATCGCTCTGGTCATCACCATGACGCAGATGCAAACGGCCGCCTGGTGGCAGGGCTCACCCACCGCCAACGCGCTCAGCGGCACGCTGCAACAGGCCAAACCGCTGTTGCCCGACCCGCTCGCTCGCTACATCCCCTGAACTTCTGAACCTCTACCCAAGGACACCATCATGTGTGGAATCGTCGGCGTCGTCAGCCAGACCCCGGTGAACCAGCTCATCTACGACGCGCTGCTGCTGCTGCAGCACCGCGGCCAGGACGCGGCGGGCATCGTCACCCAGCAGGGCCGCAAGTTCTTCATGCACAAGGCCAAGGGCATGGTGCGCGACATCTTCCGCACCCGCAACATGCGCGCCCTGCCGGGCAACTGCGGCCTGGGCCAGGCGCGCTACCCCACGGCCGGCAACGCCTACAGCGAGGAAGAGGCCCAGCCCTTCTACGTGAACGCGCCCTTCGGCCTGGTGCTGGTGCACAACGGCAACCTGACGAACGCCCACGCGCTCAAGCAGGAGCTGTTCCAGACCGACCACCGCCACATCAACACCGAGAGCGACTCCGAGGTGCTGCTCAACGTGCTGGCGCACGAACTGGAAAAGTGCACGCGTGGCGAGCCGCTGAAGCCGGCCGACGTGTTCGCCGCCGTGCGCGGCGTGCATGCGCGCGTGAAGGGCTCCTACGCGGTGGTGGCGCTGATCGCCGGCCATGGCCTGCTGGCCTTTCGCGACCCCTTCGGCATCCGCCCGCTGTGCATCGGCCGGCACGAGGGCAGCGTGATGGTGGCCAGCGAGTCCGTCACGCTGGAGGGCTCGGGCTTCAACTTCGAACGCGACGTGTTGCCTGGTGAGGCGGTGTTTGTCACGCTCGAGGGCGAGATGCACGCCGAGCGCTGCGCCCCGAACGCGGTGCTCAAGCCCTGCATCTTCGAATACGTCTACCTCGCGCGGCCCGACTCCGTCATGAACGGCATCTCGGTCTATCAGGCGCGCCTGAACCTGGGCACCACGCTGGCCAAGCGCGTGATCTCCACCGTGCCGCCGAACGAGATCGACGTGGTGATCCCCATCCCCGAATCCTCCCGCCCGAGCGCGATGGAGCTCGCGCGCCTGCTGGGTCTGCCCTACCGCGAAGGCTTCGTGAAGAACCGCTATGTGGGCCGCACCTTCATCATGCCCGGCCAGGCCGTTCGCAAGAAGTCGGTGCGTCAGAAGCTCAACGTCATCGGCAGCGAGTTCAAAGGCCGCAACGTGCTGCTGGTCGACGATTCCATCGTGCGCGGCACCACCAGCCGCGAAATCGTGCAGATGGCGCGCGACGCCGGCGCGCGCAAGGTCTACCTGGCCAGCGCGGCGCCGCCGGTGCGCTTCCCCAACGTCTACGGCATCGACATGCCGACACCCGGCGAACTCGTCGCCCATGGCCGTTCGGTGGAAGAGGTGCGCGAGATCATCGGCTGCGACGCGCTCATCTATCAGGACGTGGACGGCATGAAGCAGGCGGTGGGCTCGCTCAATGGCGCGCTCGATGGCTTCGATGCCTCGTGCTTCGACGGCGTTTACGTCACCGGCGACATCACGCCGCAGGACATCGAACGGCTCAACCAGGGCCGCCCGCAAAGCGAAGAGGGCGAAGAGGACACCTCGCGCCTGGCCTTGCCGAACGCCCAGGAGGCCTGAGTTGGACGACGAGTTGCGCAAGACACTGCACCGCGACACGCTCGCGGTGCGCGAAGCCGTCGACCGGAGCCCCTACGGCGAGAACTCCGAGGCGCTGTACCTCACCAGTGGCTACGTGCAGTCCTCGGCCGAATCGTCGGCACGGCGCTTCGCGGGCGACGAGGACGGCTTCACTTACGGCCGCTACGGCAACCCCACGGTCACCAGTTTCGAGCGCCGCCTGGCCGCGCTCGAAGGCAGCGAGGCCGCGATGGGCACTGCCTCGGGCATGTCGGCCATCCTGATGATGTGCATGGGCCTGCTCAAGGCCGGCGACCACGTGGTGTGCTCGCGCTCCATGTTCGGCTCCACCATCAAGCTCATCGGCAGCGACCTGGGCAAGTTCGGCGTGGAGTCCACCTTCGTGCCGCAAGACGACGTGGCCGCGTGGAAGGCCGCGCTGCGCCCGAACACGAAGCTGCTGTTCGCCGAGACGCCCACCAACCCGCTCACCGAGGTCTGCGACATCCAGGCCCTGGCCGACCTGGCGCACAACGTGGGCGCGCTGCTGTGCGTGGACAACTGCTTCGCCACGCCCGCGCTGCAGCGTCCCATGGACTTCGGCGCCGACATCGTCATGCACTCGGGCACCAAGTACCTCGACGGCCAGGGGCGCGTCATGGCCGGGGCGCTGTGCGCCAGCCAGGCCATGATCACCGAGAAATTCCTGCCGGTGCTCAAGAGCGCCGGCATGACGCTGGCCCCCTTCAACGCCTGGGTGGTGCTCAAGGGCCTGGAGACGCTGGACATCCGCATGCGCGCGCAGAGCGCCAACGCGCTCGAGCTGGCGCACTGGCTCGAATCGCATCCCTGGGTTTCGCGTGTGTACCACCCGGGCCTGGCCAGCCACCCGCAGCACGCGCTCGCAATGAAGCAGCAGTCGGGTGTGGGCGGCGCGGTGCTGTCTTTCGACGTGGTGGCCATGGATCCCGACCAGGCCCGCCAGCGCGCTTTCCACGTGCTCGACTCGCTGCGCGTGCTCTCCCTGTCCACCAACCTGGGCGACACCAAGACCCTGTGCGCGCATCCCGCGAGCACCTCGCACGGACGCCTCACCGAGGCGCAGCGCCAGGCGGCCGGCATCGGCCAGGGCCTGATCCGCGTGGCCGTGGGCCTCGAACACCTCAACGACATGCAGGCCGACCTCTCGCGCGGCCTCGACACCCTGCCGTGACCATCCGCACCCGCTTCGCCCCGTCGCCGACCGGCTTCATCCACCTCGGCAACATCCGCTCGGCCTTGTACCCCTGGGCCTTCGCGCGCTCGCAGAAGGGCGACTTCATCCTGCGCATCGAGGACACCGACCTCGAGCGCTCCTCGCAGGCCGCGGTGGACGTGATCCTCGAAGGCATGGCCTGGCTGGGCCTGGACCACGACGAGGGGCCGTTCTATCAGATGCAGCGCATGGACCGCTACAAGCAGGTGCTGGCCGAGATGCAGGCCCAGGGCCTGGTCTACCCCTGCTACATGAGCGTGGAAGAACTCGACGCCCTGCGCGAACGCCAGATGGCCGCGAGGGAAAAGCCGCGCTACGACGGTACCTGGCGTCCCGAACCCGGCAAGACCCTGCCGCCCGTGCCCGAAGGCCGCAAGCCCGTGCTGCGTTTCAAGAACCCGCAGGGCGGCGTGGTCGCCTGGGACGACAAGGTCAAGGGCCGCATCGAGATCGCCAACGACGAACTCGACGACCTCGTGATCGCGCGCCCCGACGGCACGCCCACCTACAACTTCTGCGTCGTGGTCGACGACATCGACATGCGCATCACGCACGTGATCCGCGGCGACGACCACGTCAACAACACGCCGCGCCAGATCAACATCTTCCGCGCGCTCGGCAAGGAGCCGCCGGTGTACGCCCACCTGCCCACCGTGCTCAACGAGCAGGGCGAGAAGATGAGCAAGCGCAATGGCGCCAAACCCGTGACGCAGTACCGCGACGAGGGCTACCTGCCCGACGCCATGGTGAACTACCTCGCGCGCCTCGGCTGGAGCCACGGCGACGACGAGATCTTCAGCCGCGCGCAGTTCCTCGAGTGGTTCGACCTCGACCACCTGGGACGCAGCGCCGCGCAGTTCGACGAAGCCAAGCTCCGCTGGGTGAACGCCCAGCACCTCAAGGCCATGGCCGACGAGGCCCTCGCCCCGCTGGTGGCCGAGCAACTCAAGAAGCGCGGTATCACCGCCGATGAACGCCTGCCGCGCATCTGTGCGCTCTTCAAGGACCGGTGCGACACCACCGTGGCCCTGGCCGACTGGGCCGCGGCCTTTTACGCCGACGTGAACCCCGGCGCCGAAGAGCGCACGCAGCACATCACCGAGGCCGTGAAGCCGGCACTGGCGGCGCTGGCCTCGGCACTGGCCGATCTGGCGAGCTGGGACAAGGCAGCCATCTCTGCCGCGCTCAAGGCGGTGCTGGCCGCGCACGGCCTGAAGATGCCGCAACTGGCCATGCCGGTGCGGGTACTGGTGATGGGCACAGCGCAGACGCCGTCGCTCGACGCCGTGCTGGAACTGCAATCGCGTGACATCGTGGTCGCGCGTCTGCAGAAAGCCTGAATTTCTGGCATATAATGCGAGGCTCGCTAGGACGCAACGCCGAGTGATCGGCGAAACGGAACAGCGAACCCTGTGGGGGTATAGCTCAGCTGGGAGAGCGCTTGCATGGCATGCAAGAGGTCAGCGGTTCGATCCCGCTTACCTCCACCACAGATTCGAAGTCGCGCATGGTGGCGACGGCAGGAAAAGCAGACACTGCCGCTGATACAATGCGAGGCTTCCGTCCAGGTTATGACCCTATCGTCTAGAGGCCTAGGACATCACCCTTTCACGGTGAGTACCGGGGTTCGAATCCCCGTAGGGTCGCCAAACAAGCCGCAAGGCAAGTAGGCACAAGTCGTGGCACTTGGTTCGCAAGAACGAAAGCCGCCTGCCAGGAGTGGTAGTTCAGTTGGTTAGAATACCGGCCTGTCACGCCGGGGGTCGCGGGTTCGAGCCCCGTCCACTCCGCCAGATCCAGAAGCCTTGCTCATCACTGAGCAAGGCTTTTTTCATTTCCGAAGCGCTTTCGGCGCTTCGTCGACGGTGGTTCACAGGAAGCGGTTGAGGATCCGCTTGGACGTCCGGTCCAGTGCAAAGCGGTCAGCGATCTCGAACAGCACGCCGTGGCCGTCCTGGATCAGCAGGCGGCCGCCGTCGAGGCGGCGGATGTCGTCCTCGGCCTTGAGCACCAGCTGCGCGGGCCCGCGCGTGGTCTCCACCGTCCAGGTGCTGGGCGTGGCATAGCCCGACACGCTCAGGATGCGAGCGATGCGGGGCATGAACTCGCGCGGCGCCAGTTCTTCTTCGATCAGTGCGCGCGTCGCGGCGTCCAGTGTGGACAAGTGGTCGATCCACAGCAGTTCGTGCCCGTCGCTGCCCACCAGCGACAGGCCTTCGTCGGGTGCGGCCAGCGGAAAGGCGCGAACGGGCAAGACGTCGGTGTGCACCTGCCCGTCCGCAGTGGTGAGTCGCAGCGGGCCCTGCGGGTCGCGGTGGAGTGTCCAGGCGGTCGAGGTCATGGGCTTGGTTCCAGTGTCCATCAGGCGGTGCCCACCGTGGCGCCGTGCGCCGTGGGGTTGGCATGGGGCGAAACGAATGTGGGCTCGTCTTCCGAGTCCACGTTGCGCAACTGCGCCATATAGAGCCGCCAGTAGGCGCCTTCGCGCGCCATCAGCTCGTCGTGCGGTCCCACCTCGACGACTTCCCCGCGGTCCATCACCACCAGCCGGTCGGCGCGGCGCAGCGTGGACAGCCGGTGCGCGATGGCGATGGTGGTGCGCCCGGCCACGAGGTTGTCGAGCGCCTTCTGGATTTCCTTCTCGGTCTCGGTATCCACGCTGGAGGTGGCTTCGTCGAGGATCAGGATGCGCGGGTCGATGAGCAGCGCGCGGGCGATGGAGATGCGCTGGCGCTCACCGCCTGACAGGCCTTGGCCACGCTCGCCCACCAGCGAGTCGTAGCCCAGTGGCAGGCGCAGGATGAACTCGTGCGCGTGCGCGGCGCGCGCCGCGGCCACGATCTCGGCGCGGGTGGCGCCGGGCTTGCCGTAGGCGATGTTCTCGGCGATGGTGCCGTAGAAGAGGAAGGGCTCCTGGAGCACCAGGCCGATGTGGCGGCGGTAGTCGGCCACGGCGAACTCGCGCACGTCGGTGCCGTCGATGCGGATGCTGCCGCTGCTGACGTCGTAGAAGCGGCAGATGAGGTTGACCAGGGTGCTCTTGCCCGAGCCGCTGTGGCCCACCAGGCCGATCATCTCGCCGGGCCGGATCTGCAGGTCCATGCCGCGGATGACCGAGCGGTTGCCATAGCGGAAGTGCACACCGTTCAGTTCGATGCCGCCGTCGAGGCGGGAGCGGCTCACGGGCTGCGCTGGCTCCGGTACGTTGGAGACGTGGTCGAGGATGTCGAAGATGCGCTTGGCACCGGCCGCGGCCTTCTGCGTGACGGAGACGATGCGGCTCATGGCATCCAGGCGCGTGTAGAAGCGCCCGATGTAGGCCAGAAAGGCCGTGAGCACGCCCACGGTGATCTCGCCCTTGCTGACTTGCCAGATGCCGAAGGCCCACACCACGAGCAAGCCCAGTTCGGTCAGCAGCGTGACGGTGGGCGTGAACAGCGACCAGGTCCTGTTGAGTTTGTCGTTGACCTCGAGGTTGTGGCGGTTGGCCTCGCGAAAGCGCGCGGCCTCGCGCTTTTCCTGCGCGAAGGCCTTGACCACGCGGATGCCGGGGATGGTGTCGGCCAGCACGTTGGTCACGTCGGACCACACGCGGTCGATCTTCTCGAAGCCGGTGCGCAGCCGGTCGCGCACGAGGTGGATCATCCAGGCGATGAAGGGCAGGGGCAGCAGCGTGACGAGAGCCAGCCAGGGGTTGATGCTGAACAGGATCACCGAGGTCATCAGGATCATCAGCACGTCGGTGGCGAAGTCCAGGGCGTGCAACGAGAGGAAAACGCAGATACGGTCGGTTTCCGATCCGATGCGTGCCATGAGGTCGCCCGTGCGCTTGCCGCCGAAGTACTCGAGCGAGAGCGCGAGCAGGTGTTCGAAGGTGGTGGTGCGCAGGTCGGCGCCGATGCGCTCGGACACCAGGGACAGCACGTAGGTGCGCGCCCAGCCCAGGCCCCAGGCGGTCAGCGCCGCCAGCAGCAGGCCGCCCAGCAGCCAGGCCACATGGCCGGGGTCGATGCGCTGCCCGTTCTGGAAGGGGATCAACACCTCGTCCATCAGGGGCATGGTGAGGTAGGGCGGCACCAAGGTCGCCGCGGTGGACGCCAGCGTCAACAGAAAGCCCAGCGCCAATTGGCCCTGATAAGGTCGGGCGAATCGCCACAGACGCAATAGCACCCAGGTCGATGGCGGGTTATGCAATTCGGATTCATCGGTCAATTTGTCGCTGATCGGCGACAAATCATTTTCGGGATTTGGCGACAAATCGATTGCGCCTGTCGGTTGCGCGACAGATTCTTGCATTGCAGCAATTGTTTGCGCGCGGTCGAAAGCGGTTTTTGCCCGTTCGAATTCGGCCTTGAAACGCAGGGCCAGCGTGTTGTGCGACACGGTGAAACGCCAGACGCCCAGCCGCTGTTGGCCGTTGTGCACACTGAGTTGGCCGACCCCTGCATGATCGCTGTGCTTCAAGCACAATACCGCCCCCAGGGGCCATTCACGCCAGCCGGCATCGGCCCCGCCGGTCTCCCAGCTCAACAACCGTTGGGTCGTCAGCACCAGCACGCCGGCCGAGAAATTCAATTTCGAATCGAGGTCAACCTGCAGCCAGCCTGAAACACGTTCGTTGGGCAGTAGCCGGTCCCGCAACTTCTCTGACCATGGTTGCGGCAAGTTACCGAGCACCGAGCTGAGTTCGGGTGTAGTTGAGTTCATTGAATGCGGATCGGTCCGTTGTGTGCCCGCTGTGATGGCGCGTGCCTGCATTGTCCTGGATGCAGCCCACGCCGGTTCGCGGCACCCGCGTCGAACGGTCGCTGAATCGAGACCCAAGATGAATCCCATACGATTTCTGCGCGTCAGCTACCTGGGCGGCCCCAACATCTGGACCTATCGCCCGGTCCTCGAGAGCTGGATCGACATCGGCGAACTCGAGGACCACCCCTCTCACCTGCTGCCCGGCCTGTATCAGCGCCTCACGGCGTGGCTGCCCGGGCTCGTCGAGCACCATTGCGGCGTCGGCGAACGCGGCGGCTTCCTGCAGCGTCTGCAGGAAGGCACCTGGGCCGGGCACATCCTGGAACACGTGGTGATCGAGCTGCAGAACCTTGCCGGTCTGCAGACCGGCTTCGGCCAGACGCGCAGCACGCCGCAGCGCGGCGTCTACAAGATGGTGTTCCGCGCCCGCGACGAGCGCGTGGCGCGGCGCGCCCTGACCCTCGGCCACGAACTGCTGATGGCCGCCATCAACGACGGGCCGTTCGATGTCGACGCGGCCGTGCACGAGCTGCGCGACCTCGTCGACGACCTGTGCCTGGGGCCCAGCACCGCCAGCATCGTGGACGCGGCCACCGGCCGCCGCATTCCGCACATCCGCCTGAACGACGGCAACCTGGTGCAATTGGGCTACGGCGCGCGCCAGCGCCGCATCTGGACGGCCGAGACCGATCGCACCAGCGCCATCGCCGAAAGCATCGCCAGCGACAAGGACCTGTCCAAGGGCCTGCTCGCGGCCTGCGGCGTGCCGGTGCCTGAAGGCCAGGTGGTCGACAGCCCGCAAGCCGCCTGGGCGGCCGCGCAGGACATCGGCCTGCCGGTGGTGGTCAAGCCCACCGACGCCAACCACGGCCGTGGCGTGTCGCTGGAGCTGATGCGTCAGGAGGACGTGGAGGCTGCCTTTGCCGTGGCCGACGCCGAAGGCAGCGGCGTGATGGTCGAGCGCTTCGTGCGCGGCCTGGAGCACCGCCTGCTGGTGGTGGGCGGGCGCGTGGTGGCCGCCACGCGCGGCGACGAGGCCTGGGTGACGGGCGACGGCCGCAGCACGGTGCTGCAGCTCATCGACAGCCAGATCAACAGCGACCCGCGCCGCGGCCTCAACGAGGACTTCCCGCTCAACGCCATCCGGCTCGAGGAATACCCCGCGATGGCCGTGGAGCTGCAGCGCCAGGGCCACGCGATCGACAGCGTGCCGGCGGCCGGCCAGCGCGTGCTGATCATGCGCAATGGCAACCTCGCCATCGACTGCACCGACGACGTGCACCCGCAGGTGGCCCACCAGGTGGCGCTGGCCGCGCGCGTCATCGGCCTGGACATCGCCGGCGTGGACCTGGTGGCGCAGGACATCTCGCGCCCCCTGGCGGAACAGGGCGGCGCCATCGTGGAGGTCAACGCCGGCCCGGGCCTGCTCATGCACCTCAAGCCCGCGGTCGGACAGCCGCGTCCCGTGGGGCGCGCCATCGTCGATCACCTCTTCGTTCCGGGTGACACCGGCCGTGTGCCGGTGGTGGGCGTGGCGGGCAGCCGCGGCACCACGGCCATTGCACGGCTCGTGGCCTGGCTGGCCACGCTGAACGGCCCGCAGGTGGGCCTGGCCTGCAAGGCGGGGCTGTTCCTGGGGCGGCGCCCCTTGCAGCACGGCGATTTCTCCAAGGCCAACGCCGCCCGGCGCCTGTTGATGAACCGAGGCGTGCAGACGGCGGTGTTCGAGAACGACCCGCTGACCATCGTCACCGAAGGCCTGGCCTACGACCGCTGCCAGGTGGGCGTGGTGACCGATGCCTCGGGCAGCGCCGCACTGGCGGCCTGCCACATCCGCGAGGTCGAGCAGCTCTTCAAGGTCATGCGCACGCAGGTGGACGTGGTGCTGCCCGATGGCGCGGCCGTGCTCAACGCCGCCGACCCGGTGGTGGCCGAGATGGCGCCGCTGTGCGATGGCGACGTGATCTTCTACGCCGAAGACCCCGACCTGCCCGTGCTGGTGGAGCACCTGGCGCAGTACCGCCGCGCGGTCTTCCTGCGCCAGGGCGAGATCGTGCTCAGCGATGGCCAGCAGGAACACGTGGTGGTGGCGCTGGACGATGTGTCGCTGGGCGACAGCGTGGCCGCCGAGGACAGGACCGCCGTGCTGCTGGCCTCGCTGGCCGCCGCGTGGGCGCTGGAGATTTCGCCCGCCCTGATGGCCGCCGGCCTGCGCACCTTCGACCGCGAGGCGCCGATCGCGCATGAGCCGATCCGGCGCATGCCCGCCGCCGCGGTCGCCCCCCATTCCCTTGCCGAGAAGAGCGTCTGATGGAACTCACCCGCATCCGGGCCCTGCGCGGCCCCAACCTCTGGACCCGCCACACCGCCATCGAAACCGTGGTGCACTGCGGCGACAACGAGCGCGCCCTCGCCAGCCTGCCGGGCTTCGAGGCGCGCCTGCGCGAGCAGTTTCCGCATCCCGGCGCCCTGCACAGCGCGGGCGGTTCGCTCTCCCTCGCCCATGTGCTGGAAGTGGCCACGCTGTCCTTGCAGGCGCAGGCGGGCTGTCCGGTCAGCTTCAGCCGCACCTCGTCCACCATCGAATCGGGTGTGTACCAGGTGGTGGTGCAGTACAGCGAGGAGGCCGTGGGCCGCCGCGCCCTGGAGCTGGCGCACCAGCTGATCGAGGCCGTGCTGCGCGGCGAGGGTTTCGATCTGGCCGCCGCCGTTGCCGAACTGCGCGAGCTCGACGAGGACGAGCGCCTGGGCCCGAGCACCGGCTCCATCGTCAACGCGGCGGTGGCGCGCGGCATTCCCTACCGGCGCCTCACCGCCGGCAGCCTCATCCAGTTCGGCTGGGGCAGCCGCGCTCGCCGCATCCAGGCGGCCGAAATGGACCGCACCAGCGCCGTGGCCGAGTCCATCGCGCAGGACAAGGAGCTCACCAAGCGCCTGCTGCAGGCGGCCGGCGTGCCCGTGCCCCTGGGGCGCCCGGTGAGCGACCCCGACGACGCCTGGGCCGCCGCGCTCGAGGTGGGCCTGCCGGTGGTGCTCAAGCCGCGCGACGGCAACCAGGGAAAGGGCGTCACGGTGAACGTGACGACGCGCGAGCAGCTCGACGCCGCCTTCCAGACCGCGGCCCACCACGGCGACGTGCTGGTCGAGCGCTACCTGCCCGGTAGCGACTACCGCTTGCTGGTAGTGGGCGATCGCCTGGTGGCGGCCGCGCGCCGCGACCCGCCGCAGGTGGTGGGTGATGGCCGGCACACCGTGCGCGAGCTGGTGGACATCGTCAACGCCGACCCGCGCCGCGGCGAGGGCCACGCCACGGCGCTCACCAGGATCCGCTTCGACGACATCGCCCTGGGCAGTCTGGCCGTGCAGGGCCTGCGGGCCGACAGCGTTCCCGCCAAAGGCCAGCGCGTGGTGCTGCGCAACAACGCCAACCTGAGCACCGGCGGCACCGCCACCGACGTGACCGACGACGTGCACCCCGACGTGGCCGCCCGTGCCGTGGCGGCGGCGCAGATGATCGGGCTGGACATCTGCGGCGTGGACATGGTGTGCGAAACCATGCTCAAGCCGCTGGAGGATCAGGCCGGTGGCGTCGTGGAGGTGAATGCCGCGCCGGGCCTGCGCATGCACCTCTCGCCCTCGTACGGCCACCCGCGCGACGTGGGCAGGGCCGTCATCGACGACATGTTTCCCAAGGGCGACGATGGCCGCATTCCCGTGGTGGCCGTCACCGGCACCAACGGCAAGACCACCACCGTGCGCCTGATCGCCCACCTGTTCGCGGCCAGCGGCCTGCGCGTGGGCATGACCAACACCGACGGCGTCTACGTCAACGGGCACCAGACCGACAGCGGCGACTGCGCCGGCCCGCGCAGCGCGCGCAACGTGCTGGCCCACCCCGACGTGGACGCGGCCGTGTTCGAGACCGCGCGCGGCGGCGTGCTGCGCGAGGGCCTGGGCTTCGACCGCTGCCAGGTGGCCGTCGTCACCAACGTGGGCGCGGGCGACCACCTGGGCCTGAACTACATCACCACGGTCGAGGACCTGGCGGTGCTCAAGCGCGTGATCGTGCAGAACGTGGCCGCCACCGGCTACGCGGTGCTCAACGCGGCCGATCCGATCGTGGCCGACATGGTCCACAACTGCCCCGGCGAAGTCATCTACTTCGCGCAGGACCGCCACCAGCCGGTGATGGCCACGCACCGCGCGCAGGGCCGCCGTGTGGTCTACGTGGACGGCGGGGCCATCGTGGCCGAGCAGCAGGAGCTGGGCGAGCGCTTCGAGTTCTCGGGCATCCCCATCACGCGCGGCGGCCAGATCGGCTTCCAGGTCGAGAACGCCATGGCCGCCATCGCCGCCGCCTGGGGCGCGGGCCTGTCCTGGGACGCCATCCGCCGTGGCCTGGCCAGTTTCCACAACGACGCCCACAACGCGCCGGGCCGCTTCAACGTGATGGACTACCGCGGCGCGACCGTGATCGCCGACTACGGCCACAACCCCGACGCCATGCGCGCGCTGGTGCAGGCCGTCGAGGCCTTGCCGGCTCAGCGCCGCTCGGTCGTCATCAGCGGCGCCGGCGACCGCCGCGACCAGGACATCCGCGAGCAGACGCAGATCCTGGGCAAGGCCTTCGACGAGGTCATCCTGTACCAGGACGCCTGCCAGCGCGGCCGCGCCGACGGCGAGGTGGTCGGCCTGCTGCGCGAGGGTCTGGTGGGCGCCACGCGCACGCGCGAGGTGCTGGAGATCCAGGGCGAGTTCAAGGCCATCGACACCGCGCTGGAGCGCTTGCAGCCGGGCGACCTGTGCCTCGTCCTGGTGGACCAGGTGGAGGCCGCGCTGGCTCACCTGCAGCAGCGCACGCGGCAGGAAGCGGTGGTGGCGGCCTGAGGCGCTGGTCGCATCCGCTCAGGTCGCGCGCTCGCGCGGCCAAGCAAAAGGGCTCCACGCGCTGGAGCCCTTTTTTTACGTTTGCCTGACGGGACTTGTGGCGACCGAACCGTCGCGGCGATCGCGACCACCCAGGGGCCTTGTCTTTCCGGAGGAATCCCATGGCGATACACAAGTCAAACGGCAAACCCAGTGTGTTGGGACCGTCACTCGCGGCAAGCCAGTGCTCGGTCGACAACCAGAAGAAGGAGGGGGTGCAGACGGGCTCCTTGTCATCCACGGAAGTTCCCGGAACCGAGCCTGAGGACAAGGGGGAGGTCACGGCGCACGCGGCGCAGGACGTCGGGCGCAAACTCACCGCCTCGGCTTGGCAGATACCCCGGGAATCGGTGAAGTCCGCCGTGTGCGCTGGCACGGGGGCTGTCTTCGCGTGCGCGGCGGTGGCGACCGCGCTGGCGGTACCTGGCCGCGAGCCCGCGGCGGCCGTCGCGGCCCTCAGTGGGGTCGCCGGGCTTGCGCGTGGGGTGATGGGCTTTCTGTTCAGGCAGGTCTGCTGCCCACCGGACCGTGCGTGACGTTGAGCGGGAAAAGCCCATGAGCCATTCCGTGTCCGCTCACCCCGATCCCGTCATCGACGGTGTGGTCACCGCCGCCTGCCGGTCCCTGGCCGGCATGAGTGCCCTTGTGGATCAGTGCTCGACCGAACTGAATGCTGGCCACAGCGCCGGCGATCTGCGTGGCATGAACACCCGGGACTACGAGGCCCTTTATGCCGTCGCGCTCAAGCTGTACGACGCTGCGGACTACGAACGCGCCTTGCCGGTGAGCCTGGCCCTGGTGGCCCATGAAGCGCGTTCCGTCAATTACAGCTACCTTGCAGGCCTGTGCCTGCAAAAGCTCAAGCGCCACCGCGAAGCGGCGGTGATGTACCTGCTGGCTCTGGGCCAGGACGCCACCCACGCGCCGTCGGCCTTCCGCATGGGCGAATGCTGCGCGGCGCTGGGGGAAGACGAAGCGGCGCAACAGGCGTACGAGCACGCCGTGGCGCTGGGCCGGGCGGACGAGCGATACGTGCACCTGCAGCACGCCGCGCTGGCACGCCTGAACTGAATCCCCGCTGGGGCCTGCCCGCGGGCAGGCGCCGGCAGCCCACGCGGCCCGGTGGTCAGCCCGCCTGCCGCTCCAGCGCGCGCAGCTTCACCAAGCCGGTCGACAGCGCCGTCCCGCAGACGATCACCAGGCCGCAGCCCACCATCCAGGCGGTGACCACTTCACCCAGGAACACCGCGCCATAAACCAGCGCGAACACCGGGATCAGGAAGGTCACCGTCAGCGCCCTGGCGGGGCCGGCGCGCTCGATCAGGTGGAAGTACAGGATGTAGGCGATGGAGGTGCACAGCACCGCCAGCGCGATCACAGCCGTCCAGGCGCCGGGGCTCACGGTCTGCGCGGGCCACAGCCAGGCCATGGGCAGCAGCAGGGCCAGCGTGGCGCCGATCTGGCTGCCGGTGGCCGAGGCCAGCGGGTGCACGCCGGTGAGGTAGCGCTTGGTGAAGCTCGCCGCGATGCCGTAACACAGCGTGGCGAGCAGGCAGGCGCCCATGGCCACCAGCGACATGGCCTGGCCGCCCGCGCTCACCATGCCCTGCGCGTCCACGCCCGACTTGCCCAACACCAGCAGCGTGACGCCGACAAAGCCGATCACCAGCCCCAGCACGCGCGAGCCGCCCGGGCGGTCCTTGAGCCAGACCCAGGCCACCAGCGCGCCGGTGAGCGGCACCGTGGCGTTGAGGATGGCGGAGACGCCCGTGGGGATGTGCAGAACGGCGAAGGAAAACAGCAGGAAGGGCAGGCCCGAATTGAGGATGCCCACGATGAGGATGGGCCGCCAGCGCGCGCGGAAGTCGGCCCAGACCGCCGCCTTCAGGAACACCGGCAGCAGGCACAGCGCCGCGATGGCGACGCGCAGACCGGCCGTGGGCACGGGGCCGAACTCGGCCGCGCCCAGGCGCATGAACAGGAAGGACGCGCCCCACAGGGCGGCGAGCGCGATGAATTCGAGCAGCAGGAGGGGCGTCATGCGGGTATCAGGGTGGGCGTCGGCAGAGGCAAGTCGGCCGACTCGAGTTGCAGCAGGGCCTGCTTGCGGGGCAGTCCGCCAGCATAGCCGGTGAGCTCGCCCCGCGCGCCCAGCACCCGGTGGCAGGGGACGATGACGCTCAAGGGGTTGCGGCCCACGGCCGCGCCCACGGCGCGCACGGCGCTCGCTGCCTGCAGATGCTGAGCGAGCGCGCCATAGCTCAGCGTGCGGCCGGCCGCGATGCCGCACAGGGCGCGCCACACGGCGGTCTGGAACGGCGTGCCGAAGGACAGCTCCAGCGGCAGTTCGAACACGCGGCGCCGCCCGGCGAAATAGTCGGCCAGCTGGGCGGCGGCTTCCCGCAGCACGGGGTGGGCCGGCTCGGGCCGCCAGCGGGCCATCAGTGCCGGGTCGGGCGCGTGGCGCTGGTCGTGGAACCAGGCGCCGGCCAGGGCGCCGTCGGTGGCGGCCAGGCGCATGGGGCCCAGGGGCGTGTCGATGTCGGTGCGGATGAGCGTGGCGGGCAGTTTCATGAGGGGCTCCCTTCGGGCGCAGGTGGGGGGACGGCGGCCGGGCGGTAGAGCCCGGCCCAGGCGCGCAGCACGGCGTAGCTGCGCCAGGGTTGCCAGGCCCGGGCCAGCGCCTCGCAGGCGCGTTCGCGCTCGCGCGGCGTGCCGCTCAGGCCCAGGGTGTGGTGCAGGGCGACGTCGGCCGCGGGCCAGGCGTCGGGCCAGCGCAGGGCGCGCATGGCGATGTACTGCGCCGTCCAGGGGCCGATGCCGGGCAGGGCGGTGAGCGCTGCCGTGGTGGCGGCCAGGTCGGCGTGCGGGCCCAGGTCCAGCGAACCCTCGGCCACGCCGCGCGCCAGCGCGCGGATGGCGCCCTGGCGCTGGCGCACGATGCCCAGCGCCCCCAGCTCGTCCGCGCTGGCGGCGGCCAGCGCCTGCGGCGTGGGGAACAGGCGATCGAGCGCGGGGTCGGGCGTCTCCAGCGGTTCGCCGAAGCGCGCCACCAGCCGCCCCGCCAGCGTGCGCGCGGCAGCCACCGTCACCTGCTGACCCAGCACCGCGCGCACCGCGAGTTCGAAGCCATCGATGGCGCCCGGCACGCGCAGCGCCGTGCCGCCGGGGAAGTGGGTGCCCAGCACGGCGTCGATGGCGTGCGGGTCGGCGTCCAGGTCGCACAGGGCGCGCACGCGCCAGATCAGCGTGGGCAGGGCGGGCAGCAGGCCGTCGCTGGCGTGCAGCCAGACGCGGTGCCGCGCGGGCTCGAAGCGCAGGCCGAACCAGCCGGTGTGCGTGCCCGAGGGCGTGTGCAGGCGCAGGGTGCGCCAGTAGCGCTGCTGCGCCAGGTCGATCGCGTCCACCCCGGGCAGGCGGCGCGCGTCCAGGAAGGCCAGCAGCGCGGGCACGTCCAGCGGCGGGCGCCAGCCCAGCGCCACCGCGTGGCTCCCGGATGCGTCGACACCGCGCCGGCGCATGGCCGTGGGGCTCAGGCCGTAGCGCTCCAGCAGCGCGGCATTGAAGCGGCGCAGGCTGGAAAAGCCGCTGGCGGCGGCCACGGCGCCCACGCTCAGTCGCGTATCGGTGAGCAATTGTTTGGCGGCGAGCAGTCGTCGCGTGTGCAGCACCTGCAGCGGCGACACGCCCAGGTGCGCCTCGAACACGCGGCGCAGGTGGCGGTCGCTCACGCCCAGTTTCGCGGCCAGGCGCTGCATCGCGGGGCCGTCCTCGCCGATCCATTGCGCGGGGTCGTCGAGCAGGCGGGTGGCGTGCTGCACCAGCAGCTCGCCCGCGTCCTGCGTGGACCAGGCGCGCGACAGCGGCGCCAGCTCGGGCCGGCAGCGCAGGCAGGGCCGAAAGCCCGCGCGCTCGGCCTGTGCCGCGTGATCGAAGAAGCGGCAGTTGGCGCGCCGTGGCGCGCGCACCGGGCAGACCGGGCGGCAGTAGATGCCGGTGGTGCTGACGCCGGTGAAGAAGCGGCCGTCGAAGCGCGCATCTCGCGCGCACAGCGCGAGGTAGCGGGCGTCGTCGTCGGAGGAGGTTCGGGTGTCCATGGGGGCATCGTAGGCCGCTTGCCCCAAGAGAACTCGCCGTTTCCGGACATGATCCTGTAACAGGGGTATCGGCCCCGCTTCCTACAATGCCCGCTTTTGCCAACCATTCCCGGGAGCCCCTGCATGCAAGTGTCCGCCTCCATCTTCAAGGCCTACGACGTGCGCGGCATCGTGCCGAGCACGCTGGACGAGCGCGTGGCCGAAGCCCTGGGCCTGGCCTTCGGTACCGTGGCGCGCCGCCAGGGCGAACGCACCGTGGCCGTGGGCCGCGACGGTCGCCTGAGCGGACCGGCCTTGTCCGAGGCGTTGATCCGTGGATTGGTGGCCGCCGGCATCGACGTGATCGACGTGGGCATGGTCACCACCCCCATGCTGTACTTCGCCGCCGCCACGCTGTGCAACAGCGGCATCCAGGTCACGGGCAGCCACAACCCCAAGGACTACAACGGCTTCAAGATGGTGATGGGTGGTCGCGCCATCTACGGCGAGGACATTCAGGCTCTGCGCCAGCTCATCGAAAGCGATGGCGGCGAGCGCGCCGAGGGCGGGCGCGTGCGCCACGTCAACGTGGCCGGCCCGTACCGCGACCGCATCGTGGGCGATGTGAAGCTTGCGCGGCCGATGAAGGTCGTGGTGGACTGTGGCAACGGCGTGGCCGGCGCTTCGGCGCCCGCGCTGTTCCGTGCCCTGGGCTGCGAGGTGATCGAACTCTTCAGCGAGGTGGACGGCAACTTCCCCAACCACCACCCCGACCCGAGCAAGCCCGAGAACCTGCGCGACGTGATCCGCACCCTGGCCGAAACCGACGCCGAGCTGGGCCTGGCCTTCGACGGCGACGGCGATCGCCTGGGCATCGTCACCAAGGGCGGCAACAACATCTACCCCGACCGTCAGATGGTGCTCTTCGCGCAAGACGTGCTCACGCGCGTGCCGGGCGGCGCCATCATCTACGACGTGAAGTGCTCGCAGCGCCTGGGTCCCGCCATCGAGGCGGCCGGCGGCGTGCCGCACATCTACAAGACCGGCCACTCGCTCATCAAGGCGCGCATGAAGGAGCTGGACAGCCCCCTGGGCGGCGAGATGAGCGGCCACATCTTCTTCAAGGAACGCTGGTTCGGCTTCGACGACGGCACCTACGCGGGCGCGCGCCTGCTGGAGATCCTGAGCCGCCACCCCGACGCCAACGCCGTGCTCGACGGCTTGCCCACCAGCCACAGCACGCCGGAACTCAACGTGGCGTGCGCCGAAGGCGAGCCGCACGCGGTGGTGAAGGCGCTGGTGGACATGGCGCGCTTCGACGCGCCGGCCAAGGTCTCCACCATCGACGGCGTGCGTGTGGACTGGCCCGACGGTTTCGGCCTGATCCGCGCCTCCAACACCACGCCGGTGCTGGTGCTGCGCTTCGAGGGCCATACGCCCGAGGCGCTGCACCGCATCGAGGCGGCCATGCTCGATTTGCTGAAGCGGGCCAAGCCCGATGCGGTCCTCGGTGCGAGCGCGCATTGAGGAATGAACACCCCCGCGGCGCTGCGCGCCACCCCCTCAAGGGGGCAACGCCGACGGCCCGGCAAAGCCGGTTCCGTGGCATTTCTCGACAAAGGCACGCTTGACTGAGGATCTGCTCAATGAAGTGACGGTGGTGCTGGTGACCTTTCACAGCGCCCACTGCCTCGATGCCCTCGACGGCCTGCTTGCTCACTGCCCGCACATCGTTGTCTCCGACAACGGCAGCGGCGACGGCACGCCCGCGCAGGTGCGCGCCCGCTGGCCGCAGGCGGTGGTGCTGGAGCACGGCCGCAACCTGGGCTTCGGCACGGCGAACAACCGCGCCATCGCGCAGGTGAAGACACCCTTCGCCTTCCTCCTCAACCCCGATTGCGAGGTCACGCCCGATGGCCTGCGCGAGCTCGTGCGCGCCGCCGAGGCGATGCCCGAGGCGGCCATCGTCGCGCCGCAGCTCGAAGGCGCGCCCGGTCGGCCCGACGTGAACTACCGCTGGCCCAGCACGCTGTGGCCCTCGCGCGGCCCCGGGGCCGATGGCCCGGCCTGCGTCGGCTTCGTGGTCGGCGCGGCCATGCTGTTTCGCCTCTCGCGCTTCGAGGGCGTGGGCTTCTTCGACGAGCGCTTCTTCCTCTACTACGAGGACGACGACCTCTGCCTGCGCCTGTTCCAGCAGCAGCGCCCGCTGCTGCTGTGGCCCGCCGTGGCGGCCGTGCACCGCGCGCGCGGTTCGGTCAAGGGCAAGACGCCCTGGAAGAGCGAGTACCTGCGCGGCTACCACCACGCGCAGTCCAAGCTGATCTACACCGCCAAGCACCGATCGCCAGCCCAGGCGCAGCGCCAGCGCTGGCGCGTGCTGCTGGGCACCACGCTGGCACTGCCGCTGCGCGCCATCGCCTGGTCGCCGCGCCTGCTGGCGCGCATGGCAGGGCGCTGGATGGGGCTGGCGCGCTGGAGGCCGCGTGGCTGACGCGTCCCTGAAGCGCCCCACGCTGGGCGTGGCTGTGCTCACGCTCAATGAAGCGCAGCGCATCGAGGCCTGCCTGCGCAGCGCCGCCTTCGCCGACCGGATCGTCGTCGTCGACAGCGGCAGCACCGATGGCACGCGCGAGCGGGCGCAGGCCTTGAATGCCGAGGTTCACGTGCACGCCGATTGGCAAGGCTTCGCTGAGCAGCGCACGCGCGCCCTCGCGCACCTGGACACCGACTACGTCTTCTTCCTCGACGCCGACGAGGAGATTCCCGCCGCCCTGCGCGCGGAAATCGAGTCCGCCGTGGCCTCGAACGAGGACGCCACCTGGCGCGTGTGGTGGGACGAGGTGGCCTTCGGCCGTGCGCTCACGCGCATGAAGCCGCGTGGCGGCATCCAGCGGCTGTTCCGCCGCGCCACGCTGGAGCGCTTCGACGGGCTGGTGCACGAAGCACCGGTGCTGCGCCACGCGGTGCCGGCGCACGCCCTGCGCGCCCGCCTGCTGCACCACTCGCGCCCCACGGTGTACGGCAGCCTGCGCAAGCTCGCCCAGTACGTGCAACTGGGCGCGGCCAAGCGTGGTGCCCAGGGCAAGAAGGGGGGCGTGCTGCGCGGCGCGGTGATGGGCTGGGTGGTGTTCCTGCGCGTCTACCTGTTCCAGCGTGCGTTCCTGTGCGGCGGGCCGGGCTTCCTGTACGCGCTTTTCATTGCCCTGGAAACCTTCTTCCGTTACGCCGCGCTGCGCTACGACGCCACCAGCGCAAGCGGCCCCGCCCTGCGTTGAGCGGGCGCCTCAGGCACCGAATCGCATGGCGAGCTTGAGCCGCCAGTAGGCCAGGGTGTCCTGCCAGGGCACCCGCATTGGCGGCCGTTCGAGCGAGGGGTTGCGCAGCGCGGGCTGGATGAGGTGTTCATCGAACAGGCCCATCACGCGCTCGGGGTTGTAGAGCGGCGTGTAGCGGTCCCACGAGGCCGCACGGATCGCCACCGGGTCCAGCGCTTCGATGCGGCGCACGAGGTCATCGGCGTCCTGGTAGGGCCAGCCCGCATCGCCCAGCACGTCCAGGTGGTGGCGGTGTTTGCTGCGCGCGTAGCTGAGCACGGGCTTGTTGCGGATGGAGAACTCGCCGCAGGCCAGGCCGAAGGACTCGCCTTGCAGGCGCGCGTGCAGCATGGCGTCGCAGGTGTTGATGAAGCGCGTCTTGAAAACCAAGTCGCTGCTGCCGGGCAGGAAGCGCGCGCGCGGGTGGTTCACGAAAGGCGCGATGTTGAGGAAGATGAACCAGGTGTCGTCGCGGCTGGCGAGCACGCGCTGGACCGCCTCGATGGCCGCCGGCACGTCGAAGCTGTGGGCGCCGCCGTGGCAGCCCAGCACCTTGGCGCTGGTGGGAATGCCGAGCTGCACGCGCAGGTCGCCGTCCTCGTCGGGCAGGCTCACGATGTGCGGCACGGCCGGTATGCGACCCGCGCTGCAACCCCGGCTGAGCCATTCCGAGATGAAGGCGTAGGACGCGCCGTGCATCTGGCGCGGGTGCGTGGGGAAGACCGCGTGAACCATGGTCGGCACGGTGCGCGAGTACAGGCCGTCGTTCTTGCCCGACTTGATGGCGTACAGCAGCTGCGCGCCGTGTTGCCGCAGCAAGCCATCGAGCTCGGCGCGGTCGCGGTACGCGGCGACGTCGAAGCGTGCGCGGAATTTCGCGATGGCCTGTGGGTCGTTGTTCGGGCTGGTGGCGTCGTGCACGACCACGGCGCGGTGGCCCAGCACCGCCTCGGCGCCTGCCGCGTAGTCGTACAAGGCCACCTCGGTGCCACGCAGCGAGATCTGGTTGGAATGGAAGGCGATCGTGAGGCGGGTCATTCGAGCACCGGCGCGCGCCGCGCGCGCAGGCTGGCCATGGTGAGCGCGCTCATCAGGATGAGGCAATGGCTTTCGGTGGACAACCAGAAGGCGCTGTGCGTGAGGCTGGCCGCGCACACGGTGGCGACGAAGCCCAGGGCGAAGGCGCGCCGCGCCGCGTCGTGGCGCCAGCCCGCGCGCGCGATGGCAGCGATGAACCACAGGAAGAGCAGGAGGCCGACGACACCCTGTTCAACCAGGAAGAAGAGGAACTGGTTGTGCGGGTGCGGGCAGACCACGGAACACCATGAACCGGTGGTGAAGTGCTGCTTCGCCAGGACGGGGTAGGACGCGGTGCCGTGGCCGAACAGCGGGGCCTGGCCGGTGGTGGCAAGCGCGAAGCGGGCCATCTGCACGCGGGCGCCGGCGGAGGTGACGGTGGCGGCGGGCGTGGTGTCGAGCCGTGCCGCGCGGGCTTCATCCCACGCGGCGGTGACGCGGGCCTGCAGCACGGGCGACAGCGCGAAGGCCAGCGCCAGCGTGGCGCCCAGGCCGGCCAGAGCGCCCAGCACCGCGCGCCGGGAATGCGCCACGGCCAGCGTGAGCGCGAACACGGCACTGGATGCCACCCAGGTGAGGTAGCCGGTGCGGCCCTGCGACAGCGCCAGGATGGCGCCGGTGGTCAGCAACCAGAGGACGGCGCAGGCCCAGCGCAGGCGCGACCGGCGCGTGGTGAAGCCCAGCAGCGCCACGATGAGCGCGAACACGGTCATCAGCAGGCCTTGCGAGATGTGGTCCTTGAACACCGTGTGATCGGTCTCCAGCTGCATGCGGCTGGCCTTGGTCCAGGGAATGTCCACCCACACGCTCAGCCAGGTGACGGCCAGCGTGAACAGCAGCGCCAGCATGAAGGCGTGCCAGCAGCGCCGGCGCGTGCGGGCGTCCTGCAGCAGTGCGATGAACATCGGCACCAGCAGGAACTTGAGGTACTTCTGCAGGAAGCCCAGGGCGCCCTTGGCGTCGGCGGGCGACCAGGCGACGGCGATCACCACCCAGGCGAAGAGCGCGAGCGCGGGGGCCGCGAGCGGGTTGCGCAGGGCCTCGCGCAACTCGGCGCGCGCGGGCGCGCCAATGAGCGAGAGCAGCCACAGCAGCAAGGTGAGCAGCAGCGCCACGTTGGCCAGCGCCACCGACATGGGGAAGGCCAGAAAGCACAGCACCAGCGTGGCGCGGGCGGCAGTGGAGCAGGCGTGGGCGAGGTTCATGGCTGGCTGTCGTCTGGCGCGAACGGTGGCGTGGCGGTCGCCGGGGCATCGGCGATGCCGTAGGCCGTGGTGAGCAGCGCCCAGTCGGCTTCGTCCCAGTGGAAAGGTGTGACGCGGCCGGCTTCCTTGCGCAGCGAACGCAGCAGCCGCGCGAGGTTGTCCGCCTTCCAGGCCTCGCCCGGGCGCACGGCGCATTTGTCGAAGTCGACCACCCAGGCCTTGCCTTGCGCGTCGAGCAGCAGGTTGTGGGCGTTGAGGTCGGCGTGGAAGACCTGGCGCTCGTGCAGCGCGCGGATCGCGCGGCCCAGGGCCGCCCATTCGTCAGGCGACGGCGGCGCGGCCTGCAGGCGCTGCACGAGGTTGCGGCTGCCTTCGATCAGGCCGACGGCGATGTCGGCGCTGTAGACCAGGCCGTGCGGCCGGTGGCGCGCCAGCGCGGGCGCGGGCACGGGCAGCCGCCAGGAGCGCATGAGGCGCAGCAGCGCGAACTCGCGCATGGCGCGGCTCAGGTGCGCGGGCTCGCGCCAGAAGCGGTCGTCGCTGAGGCGGGCCATGAGACCGCCGCGCCGGTAGTGGCGCAGCACCAGGCCGTGGCCGTCGGTCTGGACGAGCCGCGCCTGCCCGCGGCCGCTGCCGGTGGCCAGGTGCTCGGCGATGGCGTCGGTGTCGAACAGCCCGCTCGCCCGCGCGGCGTCAACGGTGCGTGGGTCGTGCCACAGCGTGTCGGCGCCGTGCGTGCCGATGTGCACCGGCCCCAGAGCCGACGGATCGGCTGGGCCGAGCCGCGCGCGCACGGTGGCCAAGGTGCGTTCGGCCGCGCCGCGGTTGGCGTCGATCAGGGCGCGTGCCGCCTCGCCGCGCGCGCTCCACGCGCTCGTGTCGCGCAAGACCTCGTCCACCGCTAGTGCCAGCGTGGCGGCGTCGCGCACGGCCTGCCCCGCGCCTGCGGCCTGCGCGTCGTCGAACAGCGCCTGCGCGTTCGCCGTGTGCGGGCCGAACAGGAAGGCCTGGCCCAGGGCCATGGGCTCCAGCGGGTTGTGGCCGCCCACGGGCGCCAGGGTGCCGCCGACGAAGCACACGCTGGCGTGGCGGTACCAGTGCGTCAGCTCGCCCATGGCGTCGATCAGCAGCACGGCGGTTCGATCGTTCACCGCGTCGCGGCGGCTGCGGCGCGCGAAGGGCAGTCCACGGCGCTGCAGCTCGGCCGCGACAGCGTCGAAGCGCTGCGGGTGGCGCGGCACCAGCACCAGCAGGACCTGCGGGTGGTGCTCGCGCAGGCCGGGCCAGGCGTCGAGCCACGCGGCCTCGTCGCCTTCGTGCGTGCTGCCAGCCACCACGAGCCGGCGCGCCGCCAGCTCGGGCGACAGGGGCTCGGCCTGCTCGGGCGGGGCGACGTCGAATTTGAGGTTGCCGGTGATCGCGACGCGTTCGGTCGCGACACCCAGGTCGCGCAGCCGCTCGGCCGATTCCGCGTCGGCCGCCGCCACGCCGAGCCTGGGCCAGGCGTGCGCCATCAGTCCTGGCCAGCGCCGGTAGCCTTGCGCCGACGCCGCGGACAGGCGCGCGTTGACCAGCAGCACTGGCAGCGCGCGTTCGGCGCAGGCGAACAGCCACTGCGGCCACAGTTCGCGCTCCACCAGCAGCAGGGCCTGCGGTTGCAGCCGATCCAGGAAGCGCCGCACCGCGCCGGGGGTGTCGATGGGCGCGTAGCGGTGCGCGATGCGATCGCCCCAGGTGGCGCGCAGCGCGGCCGCGCCGGTGGGCGTCTGCGTGGTGACGGTGATGGCGTGCTCCGGCCAGTCGCGCAGCAGCGCCTCGATGAGCGGACGCGCCGCCTGCACCTCGCCCACGGAGGCCGCGTGCAGCCACAAGCCGCCGAAGCGTGAGGGCTCGACGGGGATGTGGCCGAGGCGTTCGGCGAGCCGCTCGCGGTAGCCGGGCTCGCGCCGGCCGCGCCACCACAGCCAGCCCAGCAGCAGGGGCGCGAGCGCGCGGCTCAGCAGCCGGTAGGCCCGCAGGGTGGTGGTGGCGCGTGGCGGGTTCAACGCCAGTGTTCGGCCACCCACTGCGTGGGCAGCACGCGCCGGTACCACTTGCCGCTCACGCCGGCGATGGCGTCGGGCGGGTTGGGTTTGCCGTGGAAGGCGATGATGCGCGCGCCCGGCGGGATCACGGGCGGCTGGAACCAGCCCATGAGGCCGCGGCGCATGCAGTGGCGCTTGAAGCTCACGCACCAGCCCTCGGGCCAGAAGCTCACCTTGCCCTGGCGGCCCAGGTAGCCGGTGATGAACTCCTGCTCGTTGCGCACGTCGGCGATGGACTGGGGGTAGCCGTTTTTCAGGTGCTCCAGCGCGTCGGTGTGGGCGCCGATGGTGTAGAGGTAGCACGAGGTGTTGCCCGTGCCGTCCTTCTTGTCCCATTCCTTGATGACGATGAACTCGCCGGGCTGGTCGAAGAAGGGGTCGAGGCTGTCGACGATGACGATGTCGAGGTCCAGGAACAGGGTGCGGCCGCTGAGGTCGTAGAGCGGGCTGGCGAAGCTGGTGAGCTTGAGCCAGCCGTGACCGAAGGTCCAGGGCTTGCGCTGGTCGAATTCGTCGAAGCCGACCGCGGGGATCGGCTTGACCTCGATGGCCGGGTCGATGCCGGCGCCGTCGTCGGTGAGGCAGACGAAACGAAACGGCCGGCTCAGGTGGCGCGACACCATGCTGTGGAGCTTGTTGACGTAGTCGGGGCCGTACTTGCGGCCCCATTTGATGCACAGCACGTTGACGGCTTGCACGTCGTCTCCTGCGGGGTGAAAAAACGGGTCCGCCCGGGTTGGGGCCGGGCGGACGGGGGGATCGGGGGAGTGTATCGGCTCTCAGCGGGCCAGCAAGGCGTCGATCGCCTGCAGATCGGCCGGCGTCAGTTCCCCGCTGGCCTGTCGCAGGCGCAGGCTGCCCAGCAGCACGTTGTAGCGCGCCTGGGCCAGGTCGCGCTTGGTCTGGAAGAGCTGGCTCTGCGCGTTGAGCACGTCGATGTTGATGCGCACGCCCACCTGGTAGCCCAATTGGTTGGCCTCCAGCGCGCTCTGGCTGGAGGTCTCGGCCGCCTCCAGTGCCTTCACCTGCCCCTGGCCCGAGACCACGCTCAGGAAAGCGCTGCGCGTGCGCAGGTCCACGGTGCGGCGCGCGGCGTCGAGGTCGGCGCGGGCCTTTTCCTCCAGTGCCAGCGTCTGCTTCACGCGGTTCTGGATGGCGTAGCCCGCGAACAGCGGCATGTTGAACTGCACGCCCACGCTGGCGTTGTTGCTGCGCACGTTGCCCGGCACGCCCTGGATGCCGGCCGGCCCGCGCGCCACCTGGTACTGACCCACCAGGTCCACCGTGGGCTTGTGGCCGGCCTCGGCGCGCTGCGTCTCCAGCTCGGCGATCTCCAGGTTGCGCCGCGCGCTCAGGATGGCGGGGTGGTTCTCGCCCGTGCGGTCCACCCAGGCCTGTGGCGTGGCGGGTTCCAGGGGCGGCAGGTTCAGGGGAGCGGCCAGGGGTAGCGGCGTCACGCCGCTGCGGCCCACCAATTGGTCGAGCGCGAGCTTCTTCACGCGCAGGTCGTTTTCGGCGGCGATCTCCTGCGCGGTCACCAGGTCGAAGCTGGCCTGGGCCTCGCGCGCGTCGGTCACGGTCGCCGTGCCGACCTCGAAGTTGCGTCGCGCGGCGGCGAGCTGTTGCTCCACCGCCGTCTTCTGCGCGCGCACGAAGGCGAGCGTGTCCTGCGCGGCCAGCACGTCGAAGTAGGCCTGCGAGGTGCGCACGATCAGGTCCTGCTCGGCCTGCACCAGCTGGGCCTGCGAGATGTCGCGCGAGAGATTGGCCTGGTCGTTGGCGAGCCGGTTGGCGGGCCGGTACAGCGGCTGGCTGGCCGACAGGGTCACGCTCTGGCTGTTGCTGGTGCCGTCGAGCAGGTTGTTGTCGCTGTCGCGGCGCGCCCAACTGGCGCCTGCGCCCAGGCCCACCTCGGGCAACAGGCCGGCGCGCGCCTGATCGGCCTGCGCCAGATTGGCCTCGTGCTGCGAGCGCGCGGCCAGGTAGGTGGCGTCGAAACCGCGCGCGGCCTCGAACAGCTGCGACAGGCTTTGCGCCTGCGCGGCGGATGCCGCCCCCAGGGCCATCAGCACGGCAAGCGTCAATGGGCGAAGGGGCGTGGCGAAGCGCATGGGAGGATCCTTGGGAGTTGATCAGTAGCGGGGGATCGACGGGTCGCGTTCCTGCGACCACAGATCGATGCCGCCGTGCACGTTGACGACGCGTGTGCGGCCCTGGTCCTGCAGGAACCGGGCCACCTGCGCGCTGCGGCCACCGTGGTGGCAGAGCACGGCGATGGGGCGGTCGTGGTCGAGCTCGGCCAGGCGCGCGGGCACGCTGCGCATGGGCATGGCCAGCAGCTCGTAGCCCGGGCCGCTCGCCACGCTGGCGGTCTGCAGTTCCCAGGGCTCGCGCACGTCCAGCAGCACCGGCGTGGCGCGGCCGTCCGCCGTTTCCTGGCGGATCCAGTCGTCGAGTTGGGCGGGGGTGATGGCTTGCATGCGCGGGCTCGCTTCAGAAACGGAAGCGCGAGGGCTCGGGGAAGTTGCGCAGGCGCGGCGCGACGGTGTCCCAGGGCTGCACGGTGCGGAAGTCGGCATCACCCGCGCGGGTGATGAAGGTGGCGCGCATCATGGGCTCGCTGCCGGTGATGACCGCGAGCCGGCCGCCCGGGGCCAGCAGGCCCAGCAGCGCGGGCGGCACCTCGGCCACCGAGCCGGCGAGCAGGATGGCGTCGTACGGGCCGTCGGCGCGACAGGCCGCGAAGTCGTTCGCGCAGGCGTCGGCCTGGCGCACCTCGACGTTGGTGATGCCGGCCTGCATCAGGCGCGTGCGCGCCTGAGAAGCCAGCGCGGGCTCGATCTCGAGCGACAGCACGCGCTGTGCCAGGCTGGCCATGAGGGCGGCGGTGTAGCCGCTGCCGGTGCCGATCTCCAGCACCTTGTCGGTGGGCTGCAGGGCGAGGTCTTGCACCAGGCGCGCCTGCACGCGCGGGGCGAGCATGCACTGGCCGTCCACCACGGGCTGCGTCAGGGGCAGTTCCATGTCGGTGAAGGCCAGGGCCCGGTGCGCGGTGGGTGCGAAGTCCTCGCGCCGCACGCGGGCCAGCAGATCGAGCACGCGGCCGTCGAGCACCTCCCAGGGGCGGATCTGCTGCTCGATCATGTTGAATCGGGCCTGTTCGAGGCGGTTCGCGGTGGTCATTTCAATTCTCCATAGGGGTCGGCACAACCGGCGGATTTTAGGAGGCGCCCTGTGACGCGCCGTCCGGTCGGGGTGTGACGGCGGGCGGCAGGCCGGCCTTGCGGCGCAGCCAGTTGGCGAAGTCGTCCAGGTAGCCGTAGACCACCGGCACCACCACCAGCGTGAGCAGCGAGGAGGTGATGACGCCGCCGATGACGGCCTGGCCCATGGGGGCGCGCTGCTCCGAGCCTTCGGTGAGCGCGAAGGCCAGCGGCACCATGCCGAAGACCATGGCCAGCGTGGTCATGAGGATGGGGCGCAGCCGCACCTTGGCCGCCAGCAGCAGGGCCTCGTCGCGCGGCAGCGGGGGGCCGCCGGCGCGCCCTTCGCGCGCGCGGATGGCGAAGTCCACCAGCAGGATGGCGTTCTTGGTCACCAGGCCCATGAGCAGCACGATGCCGATGATGGAGAACATGCTCATGGTGGAGCCGAACATCAGCAGCGCCAGCACCACGCCGATCAGCGTGAGCGGCAGCGAGGTCATCAGCGAGAGCGGCTGCAGGAAGCTCTGGAACTGGCTGGCCAGGATCATGTAGATGAAGATGATGGCCAGGGCCAGCGCCGACAGCGCGTAGCCGAAGGACTCCTGCATGTTCTTCGTCGAGCCGCTGAACTCGGTGCGGTAGCCCGGCGGCAGGGCGATGCCGCTGACGACGCGCTGGATCTCGGCCGAGACCTCGCCGGTGGAGCGGCCGTAGACGTTGGCGCTGAAGGACACCTCGCGCTTGAGGTTGCGGCGGTTGATCTGGTTCGGGCCCGTGGCCTCGACCACGTCGGCCACCTGGGACAGCGGCACGGTGCGCGCGCTGCCGTCGGCGGCGGCGCCCAGGTTCAGCGGCAGTTGCAGCAGGTCCTGCGTGCGCTGCCGCTGCGGCGGCGGCAGGCGCACCGTCACGTCGTAGGTTTCGCCGTTCTGCGCGCGCCAGTTGCCCACCGTGGTGCCCGCCACCAGCGTGCGCAGGCTGTTGCCAATGGCGTTCGTGGACAGACCCAGGTCGGAGGCGAGTTCGCGCTTGAGCACCACGTCCACCGTGGGCTTGTCGGGCTTGAGACTGGAGTCCAGGTCCACCAGGCCGACGATGGGACGCAGGCGTTCGGTGATGAGCGCGCTCAGGCGCTCCAGCTCGTCGAGGTCGTCGCCCTGCAGCGAGAACTCGATCTGCTTGCCGCCGCCCACCGCATCGAGCAGGCCCGCGTGCGTGACGGTGACGCCCGGCACCGCGCGCAGGCGCTCGCGCAGCGTGGCCGCCATGGCGACGGCGCTGAGCGCGCGTTCCTCGCGGTTCACCAGCCGCACGTAGGTGCTGGCGTACATGCTGCCCTGGGCGGCGCCGGTGTTGATGGTGGTGAGCGTGTAGCGCACCTCGGGGAACCCGCGCAGGATGGCCTCCACCTCGCGCGCCTTGGCCTCGGTGGCGACCAGGGAGGAGCCGACCGGCGTGTGGTAGCTGACCGAGGCCTCGGAAAAGTCGGCCTGCGGCACGAATTCGGAGCCCAGCAGCGGCAGCATGGCCAGGCTGCCGATGAAGGTGGCCAGGGCCAGACCCAGCGTGGCCAGCTTGTGCCGCAGCGACCAGCGCAGCGCACCCTGGTAGCCCTCGGCCAGGTCGTCCTGAAAGCGGTCGAACCAGTGCGTCACGCGGCCCAGGGTGCGGTCGTAAAGCGATCGCCCCGGTGGTTTGCCGTGCGCGTCGATGGCCGGGTCGTGCCACACGGACGACAGCATCGGGTCCAGCGTGAAGCTCACGAACATGGAAATCAGCACCGCCGCGACCATGGTGATGCCGAACTCGTGGAAGAACTTGCCGATGATGCCGCCCATGAAGCCGATGGGCAGGAACACCGCCACGATGGACAGGGTGGTGGCGAGCACGGCCAGGCCGATCTCCTGCGTGCCTTCCATGGCGGCCTGGTAGGGCGTCTTGCCCATCTGCACGTGGCGCACGATGTTCTCGAGCACCACGATGGCGTCGTCGATCAGCAGGCCGACCGAGAGCGTGAGCGCCATCAGCGTCATCATGTTGATCGTGAAGCCCAGCGCGTTCATCACGAAGAAGGTGCCGATGATGGCGATGGGCAGCGTGAGCCCGGTGATGACCGTGGAGCGCCAGGAGTTGAGGAACAGGAAGACGATGAGCACGGTGAGGATGGCGCCCTCGATCAGCGTCTGGCGCACGTTCTGCACCGACACACGGATCGGCCGCGCACCGTCCGCGATGGGCTCCAGGCGCACGCCCGGCGGCAGCTCGGGTTTCACCGCGCTCAGGGCCGCGTTGAGTCCGTCCACCACGGCGATGGTGTTCTCGTCCTGCGCCTTCTGCACCTGCAGCAGCAGGGTGCGCTGGCCGTTGTAGAGCGAGAGGCTTTCCACCTCCTGTGTGCCGTCGCTCACGCGCGCCACCTGGCCCAGGCGCACGGGAGAGCCGCCGCGGCGCGCGACGATGATGTCCTCGAAGTCGCGCGGGTTGTGCAGGCGGGACAGCACCTGCACGACGCGCTCGGATTCGCCGGCCTTGAGCGTGCCCACCGGCAGGTCCTGGTTCTCGCTGCGAACGGCGGCATTGACCTGCTCGGTGGTGACGCCCAGGGCCTGCATGGCCACCGGGTCGAGCTCGATGTTGATGGCGCGCCGCGTGGCACCGACCAGCGTGACCGAGCCCACGCCGCGCACGTTCTCCAGGCGCTTCTTGAGGACCTGGTCGGCCCAGGTGGACAGCTCCACGCCGGACGGCGTGCGGCCGTCCACCGCGTCGGGCACCACGGCCACGGACCAGATGGCGCGGCTGGCCGGATCGAAGCGCAGCACGCGCGGTTCGTCCACCTCGTCGCGCAGCAGCGGGCGCAGGATGCCGATCTTCTCGCGCACGTCGTCGGCGGCCTTGCGCCCGTCCACCGTGAGCTGGAACTCGATGATCACCACCGAGGTGCCCTCGTAGCTGCGCGAGGTGAGGCTGTTGACGCCGGCGATGGCGTTGACGGCTTCCTCGACCTTCTTCGTCACCTCGGACTCGACGATCTCGGGCGAGGCACCGGGGTAGGTGGTGGTCACCACCACCACGGGGAAGTCGATGTTGGGGAACTGGTCGACCTGCAGGCGCTGCAGCGAGAAGGCGCCCAGCACCACGAAGGCCAGCATGACCATGGTGGCGAACACCGGGTTGCGCAGCGAGACCTGGGTGAACCACATGGCCGGGCGTGCTCGCGGCGCTCAGGGCCTGGTGGCGGCCAGGTTCACGCGCGTGCCGTCGCGGATGGCGCCAGCCGTGGCGGCGAGCACGGTGTCGCCTTCGGCGAGCATGGGCACGGCCTGGTGCGGCACGCCGTCCACGCTGCCAGCGGGGGCAGGCGCCAGCGGCACGTGCTTCACCGCGCCGTCGCGCAGCACCTGCAGGTAGGGCTCGGGCTTGTCGTTGCGGATGGCCGAGACGGGCACGACGGATGCCTCGATGGCGCCGGCCACGATCTCGCCGCGCGCGAACAGGCCCTGGCGCATGCCCGGCACCGCGTTCAGGCGCAGGTAGACCAGCACGCTGCGGCTGCCAGCCTGCACGCTGGGGTTGATGCGCGCCACGGTGGCGGCCACCGGCTCGGCCAGGCCTTCCACGACCAGGCGCGCGCTCAGGCCCGTCTGGATGCGCGCGGCGTCGGCCGGACTCAAGGCGGCTTCCATTTCGAAGGCGGAGAGGTCCACCACCTCGAGCACGCGCGTGTCGACACCCACGCGCTCGCCGTTCTGCACCGGCCGCGCGGCGACCTGGCCCGCGATGGGCGAGCGCAGCACGGTGTCGGCGAGCGACTTGCGCGCGATGTCCAGGGCGGCCACGGCCGCGCGGTGCGTGGCCTCGGCCGCGGCGAGGTTGGCCTGCGAGGTTGCCAGCGCGGTGGCCGAGATGAAGCCCTGTTTCACCAGGGCCTGGTTGTTGTCCTGGTTGCGCTGCGCGATGCGCACTTGCGCCAGCGCGGATTCGGCCTGCTGTTCGGCCTGGCGCACGCGCGCCTGCGGCTCGGTGGGGTCGATGCGCGCGACCACCTCGTTGGCGGCCACGCTGTCGCCCTCGCGCTTGCTCAGCTCGCGCAACTCGCCGGCCACCCGGGCCTTGATGGCCACGGTCTGCAGCGCCTCCAGCGAGCCCGAGACCGCGGCGGTCTGTTGCAGCGGCAGGCGGCGCACGGTGATCAGGTCGCGCGCGGCGATCTCGTAGACCGGTGTGGTCTGCAGCGCCTCGGCGGCGGCGCGCGCCCGTTCGGCCTGGGTGCTGCGTTTGTCCAGCGCACGCACCACGCCCAGGGCCAGCGCGGCCACGGCCAGCACGGGCAGGGCCCAGTAGAGGGTCTTGCGAAGGCGCGAGGTGGTCATTGGGAAACCTTGGCTCGGTGCGCTGCGGTGCTCATGACAGGCGCTTGAGCATGCCGCTCAGGATCAGGTCGACCTGGGTGTCGATGAAGGTGAGCGGGTCGATCTGCTGCGAGGGCGGGGCGCAGGGCGTCATCGCGTGCTTCCACATCAGCAGGAAGATCATGGGCGCGACCAGGCTGTAGACGGCGTAGTCGAGCGGCATGTCGCGGAATTCGCCGCGGTCGATGCCGCGCTGCAGGATGCGGCGGATCAGTTCATGGCCGGGTGCCACCACCTCGTTCTGATAGAAGGTGGCGATCTCCGGAAAGGTGCTGGCCTCGGCCATCACCAGCTTGGTGATGCCGGAGGCGGGCGTCATGCCCACGCGCTCCCACCAGGTGTGCATGGCATAGCGCACCAGCTCCACGCTGTCGCCCTGGAATTCGGCCAGCTCGTCCGCCCATTCCGGGAAGCGCCCGGCCACGGTTTCACGCACCACGGCCTTGAACAGGTCTTCCTTGCTCGGGAAATACAGGAACAGGGTGCCCTTGGACACCCCGGCGCACGCGGCCACCTCTTCCACGCGGGTCGCGGCGAAGCCCTTCTCGACGAACAGGCTCAGCGCGGCCTCGATCAGCTCGCCCGGGCGCGCCTCCTTGCGGCGGGTGCGGCGCGGGGCCTCGGGCGGCAGGGTGGGGGCGGGGGAGGGCATCAGGTGGAAGTTACTGACCGGTGGGTTATTAATATACCCTACCCACCTTGCGCCCCGGTGTCGGGCTGGTAAAGCGGCGACGGCTTCCCGGCCGCCAGGCAGACGCACCCCGCGCGAAGGCGCTGGCCGGACGTCAGCCGAGCTTGATGCCCACGCGCGTGATCCGGTTCGCGTCGACCTCACGCACGCTCACCTCGGCCTTGCCGAGATGGGCCAGGTCACCCACCACGGGCGGGCGGTTGATCTCCTGGTGCAGCCAGCGCCCCACGCTCTGGTCCGATTCGCCCGGCACCGGCAGGCCATAGAAGCCGCACAGCGCCTCCAGCGGCGTGCTGGCGTCCAGCTCGAAGTCGCCGAACACCAGGCGCGCCTCCTCGGTGTCGTCCAGGTCGGGCAGGGCCACGTGCGTGTGGCGCGCCGCCAGGGCGATGGTCGAGCCCTGCAGCAGCAGCGAGGTCAGCACCACCACGAAGGCCACGTCGAGGAACTCGCGTGCGCCGGGCACGCCCGCCATCATGGGGAACACCGCGAGCACGATGGGCACGGCACCCCGCAGGCCCACCCAGGCGATGAAGCCGATCTCGCGCGGCGCGAAATGGAAGGGCATCAGACACAGCCAGACCGCCACCGGCCGGGCGACCAGCATCAGCACCATCGACACGCCCAGCGCCGGCAGCAGGGTGTCCACCATCTCGCTGGGCGTCACCAGCAGGCCCAGCAACAGGAACATGCCGGCCTGCGCGAGCCAGGCGTAGCCGTCCATGGCCGACAGCGAGGAGCGCACCAAGCGGCGCGCGCGGTTGCCGGCCACCACCCCCATCACGTAGACGGCCAGAAAGCCCGAGCCGCCGAGCCAGGTGGTGGCCGCGAACACGGCCAGTCCGCCCGAGACGATGAGCAGCGCGCGGATGCCGCCGCCGCCGTCGGCGCCGCGCCCCAGGCGCTTGAGCAGCTCGGCCAGGCCCCAGCCGCTGGCCAGGCCGGCCAGGGCGCCCCAGCCGAACTGCTGCACCAGCGACCAGGCGATGCCGCCCAGCGTGGCCTCGCCCGACGCGCCCGCGCCAGCCGCCAGCGCCACGCCGATGAAGGCCAGCGTGAGGTACACGGCCATCGGGTCGTTCATGCCCGATTCGATCTCCAGCGTCGCGGCCACGCGCTCGTTGAGCCGCACGCCCGAGGACTTGAGCAGCGCGAACACGGCGGCCGCGTCGGTGGAGCCCACGATGGCGCCCACCAGCAGCGCCATCGGCCAGGACAGGTCCAGCAGCCAGTGCGCCGCCGCGCCCGTGATGGCAGCGGAGATCAGCACCCCCAGGGTGGCCAGCAGGATCGAGGGTTTGAGGCCGGTGCGAAAGGTGCTCAGCTCGGTGCGCAGCCCGCCGTCGAGCAGGATGACCGCGAGCGCCACGTTGCCCACCCAGAACGCCAGGCGGAAGTCGTCGAAGCGCAGACCGCCAGGCCCGTCCTGTCCGGCCAGCATGCCCACCACCAGGAAGACCAGCAGAAAGGAAAAGCCCACGCGGGCGGAAAACACGCCGGCCAGCACGCTGATGAACACCAGCGCGGCGGCCGCGAGCAGCGGCAGGGACAGGAAGTCGAGCGAGAGCATCGTGCGCGCACGCTAGCAGAAAGCGTGCGCGCTGCGCCGCGGGGTAACCGGGGCCATGCTCGTATCATGTGTCCGTCGTTTGGAGGTGCCCCATGACCGATCCCGTTGTCGAACTCGCCGAACAGGCCCGCAGCTTGCCGGCCGACGAACGTTCACGGCTGGTGGAGCTGCTGCTGGAATCGCTCCACGAAGCGCCGCTGGCCGAAGTGGACGCCGCCTGGGCCAGGGAGATCGAGCGCCGTGTGGCGGCCCATGCGCGTGGCGAAGTCATCACCTACGCCGCTGAGGACGTCTTTGCCGAAGCTCGTCGCATCGCGCCGTGAAGCGGGTGCGCTTCACTCGGGAGGCGCGGGCCGAGTTGCTTGCCCAGACGGCCTACTACGAAACCCTTCGTCGAGGTCTGGGCGCGCGCTTTCGCTCCGAAGTGGAAGTCGCTGCCAAGCTGGCCCTGAGCTTTCCGGCGCACGGTAGGCCGGCGGTGGCCGGAACGAGGCGTCGACTCATTGCCGATTTCCCTTTCAAGATCTTCTATTCCGAGACCGACGAGGGCGTGCTGATTCATGCCGTGGCGGGTGATCAGCAGTTGCCCGAGTACTGGCTCAGCCGCCTTGCTCAGACCCGATGCCTGAGCGATGAATCCAGGGCCCCCCTGGCGCCACACGCCGGCCTGTTGACCTGCCGATCGGTGCAGGGCGCTGCGCGGATCACGCGCCGCAGCACCATCTGGCGCAGGGATCAGGGGCCAATGGAAGATCGTCTATCACCAGGGCACGCTCGTCAGCACCTGACGAGCGGCCTCAGTTGAACGCCGCGATGCCCGTGATCGCGCGGCCCAGGATCAGCGCGTGGATGTCGTGCGTGCCTTCGTAGGTGTTCACCACCTCGAGGTTGACCAGGTGGCGGGCCACGCCGAACTCGTCGCTGATGCCGTTGCCGCCCATCATGTCGCGCGCCAGGCGCGCGATGTCCAGCGCCTTGCCGCAACTGTTGCGCTTGAGGATGGAGGTGAGCTCCACGGGCGCCGTGCCCTCGTCCTTGAGCCGGCCCAGGCGTAGGCAGCCCTGCAGGCCCAGGCTGATCTCGGTGAGCATGTCGGCCAGCTTTTTCTGGATCAGCTGGTTGGCGGCCAGCGGGCGGCCGAACTGCTGGCGGTCCAGCACGTACTGGCGGGCGCGGAAGTAGCAGTCCTCGGCCGCGCCGAGCGCGCCCCAGGCGATGCCGTAGCGCGCGCTGTTGAGGCAGGTGAAGGGGCCCTTGAGACCGCGCACCTCGGGGAAGGCGTTCTCTTCGGGGCAGAACACGTTGTCCATCACGATCTCGCCGGTGATGGAGGCGCGCAGGCCCACCTTGCTGTGGATGGCGGGGGCGCTCAAACCCTTGGCGCCCTTGTCGAGGATGAAGCCGCGGATCGCGCCTTCGTCGTCCTTGGCCCACACCACGAAGACGTCGGCGATGGGGCTGTTGGTGATCCACATCTTGGCGCCCGAGAGGCTGTAGCCGCCGGCCACCTTCTTCGCGCGGGTGACCATGCTGCCGGGGTCGGAGCCGTGGTCGGGCTCGGTCAGGCCGAAGCAGCCGATCCATTCGCCGGTGGCGAGCTTCGGCAGGTACTTCTGCTTCTGCGCTTCGGTGCCGAACTCGTTGATCGGCACCATCACCAGCGAGCTCTGCACGCTCATCATGGAGCGGTAGCCGGAGTCGATGCGTTCGACCTCGCGCGCGACCAGGCCGTAGCAGACGTAGTTGAGGCCGGCGCCGCCGTAGGCTTCGGGAATGGTCACGCCCAGCAGGCCCAGCTCGCCCATCTCGCGGAAGATGGCCGGATCGGTGTTTTCCTTGCGGAAGGCCTCGGTCACGCGCGGCAGCAGGCGCTCCTGGCAGTAGGCGTGGGCGGCGTCGCGCACGGCGCGTTCGTCGTCGCTGAGCTGGCCGTCGAGGTGGAAGGGGTCTTCCCAGCTGAAGCTGGCTTTGGCCTTTTGGGGCGAGAGCATGGCGTGTCTCCGTGTGCGGTGGGCAATCCGGGGATTGTCCGCCCATGAGCCATAGCTGTCTAATATCGATCCTGTATTCAAGGATTCGAACGGCATATCGATGGAGTTTCGCCACCTGCGCTGTTTCCTGGCCCTGGCCGAGGAGCTGCACTTCGGCCGCGCCGCCGCGCGCCTGGCGATGACGCAGCCGCCGCTGTCGCTCAACATCCAGCAGCTGGAGGCCTCGGTGGGCGCGCCGCTGTTCGTGCGCAACAGCCGGGGCGTGGCGCTCACGCCGGCGGGCCTGGCCTTCGTGCCGCGCGCCCGTGCCCTGCTGGACGCCGCCGCCGGCGCGGCCCGCGAGGCGCGCGAGGTGGCGCAGGGCGTGAGCGGCCAGTTGCGCGTGGGCTTCGCGGGCACGGTGCTCTACCGGGGCCTGCCGCAGATCCTGCGCGGCTTCGCGCAGCGCCACCCGCGCCTGAAGCTGGTGCTGCGCGAGATGAGCTCCAGCGACCAGCTCATCGACCTGCAGCACGGGCGGCTGGAGGCCGGCTTCGTGCACACCCCGCGCGTGCCGCCGGGCTGCGCGCAGGTGCTGGTGTCGCGCCAGGCCTTCGTGGCCTGCGTGCCGGCGCAGCACCCGCTGGCGCGCAAGCGCCGCCTGGCCCCGGCCCTGCTGGCGGGCGAGCCCTTCGTGGCCATCTCGCGCGCCGTCTCGCCCGACTACCATGACCGCCTGCTCGCGCTCTGCGCCGACCACGGCTTCGAGCCCGACGTGCGCTTCGAGCTGCGGCACTGGCTCAGCGTGGTGTCGGTGGTGGCGCAGGGGCTGGGGGTGTCGCTGGTGCCGGCGGCGCTGCAGCAGGCGGGGTTGCCGGGCGCGGCTTTCGTGCCGCTGCAAGGGGATTCGCCGCCCTATGAGACGCGCTGCCTCTGGCGTGCGGGCACGGAAAGTGCCGCCCTGGCGGCATTCCTCGACGCCGTGCGGGGATTCGCTGCTCCCGCAGAATGAGCGGCTGCAAGAAATCCGGGCCTGCGCCGACTCAAGGGCATGCAAGGATCACAGGAGAGATGGATGAGCGACAAGCAGGTACTGGTGCTCGGTGGCGGCTGCTTCTGGTGCACCGAATCGGTCTACAAGGAAGTGCGCGGCGTGAGCGACGTGGAGTCGGGCTACAGCAACGGGCACGTGAAGCAGCCCAGCTACGAGCAGGTGTGCACCGGCAGCACGGGCCACAACGAGGTGGTGCGGTTGGAGTACGACCCGGATGAGGTGAGCACGCGCGAGTTGCTGGAGATCTTCTTCGTGGTGCACGACCCGACCACGCTGAACCGCCAGGGCAACGACGTGGGCACGCAGTACCGCAGCGGCATCTACTTCACCACGCCCGAGCAGCAGGCCGAGGCGCGGGCCATCATCGATGAGCTGACGAAGGACCAGGCCTTCGGCCGCCCGATCGTGACGGAGCTGAAGCCGCTGGAAAACTACTGGCCCGCCGAGGACTACCACCAGGACTTCTTCGAGCGCAATCCGCACCAGGGGTATTGCATGGCGGTGGCGGCGCCGAAGGTGGCCAAGTTCCGCAAGACCTTCGCGCGTTTGGCGAAGTAGGGCTGGGTCTGGGATTCGCAGATTTCACTCCACGACCTCGCGGCGCTCGCGGCCACTGGGTGCCCTGCTCCGCGAATGTCCCCCGCCAAGGGCTGCGCCCTTGGCTNNGCTCCTCCTTTATTTCGCTACGCAGGGCACCCAGCGTCCGCGAGCCGAAGAAGCGGTGGCGCGCCCACAGACCGAGTGCCAACGAGGTCGTCGGTGATCGGGTGTCCGGCGTAGCGACATAAAGGAGGAGGATCGGAGCGCGCCAGCGCTCCGATCCGGGGGACAGTCGCGGAGCCGGACACCCGGTCGCCGACGACCGGAGCAACCGGAGAAGGGGAGCCCCCGTCAGCGCCCCCGCCGCCACCGCGGCCAGAACACGATCACCGCCAAGCCCCCCAGCACCAGCGCACAGGCGCCCAGTTTCCACCCCGGCATCGCCTCCCCCAGGCTGAAGGCCGAGGCGCTCAGGCCGAACACCGGCACCAGCAGGGCCATCGGCGTCACCGTGGCCGCCGGGTGCCGCGCCAGCAGCCAGTTCCACGCACCGTAGCCGAACAGCGTGTTGCCGATGGCCTGCCACAGCACACTCGCCCACACCACGCCGTCGGCCGCGCGCATCGATTGAGCGATCAGCGCCGGCCCTTCCACCAGCAGCGAGATCACCAGCAGCGGCGGCACCGCGAACACACTGCTCCACACCATGAAGTGCAGCATGTTCACTTCGCCCAGCGTCTTCACCACCAGGTTGGCGCTCGCCCAGAAGAACGCCGCGCCGATCACCAGCCCCAGGCCCGCCATCGTCACCGTCGCGTCCAGGTTGGCGGCGATCAGACCCAGCCCGGCGATCGCCAGCAGCAGACCCGNNGACGCCAGGCCGGGCGAGATGCGGCCGTCGATGGCGAAGAACAGCAGGCCGAACTGGCCCGGGCCCAGCAGCACGCCCACGGCCGCCATGGACCGCCAGGTGGCGGCGGGACGCGGCACGAACAGCAGCCAGGGCAGGGCCGAGAGCGCGAAGCGCAGCGTGGCGAACAGGAAGGGCGGCAGGCCGTCCAGGCCCCAGCGGATCACGACGAAATTGGTGCCCCACACGGCCACGACGGCGAGGGCGAGCAACAGGTGGGAGGCAGGCAAGGGCAGGGCCGGGGGTGAGGGAGCGGGCAGTGTAGTCAGGCGGCAGAGGGCCCAGCGGCCGTGCCTTTCCATGGGGTTATTATTTGCAACTCAGTTGCGATATCAGGCCGCCGCGATGACCCGCTCCCCCACCGATGCCGACGCCGTCCCCGACCACCTGCAGGCCCGGCTGGAGGCCGCCGGTTTGCGCCGCACCCTGGCCACGCGCGCGGCGCTGGGGGTGTTCCTCGCGCGGCCGGGCCAGGGGCTCACGCACGCGCAGGTGCTGCAGGCCTTGCGTCAGCGCGGGCACGAGCCCAACCGCGTGACGCTCTATCGCCTGCTGGACCGCCTGGCCGCCTGCGCGGTGCTGGCGCGCCACAGCGACGACCGGGGCACCTGGCGCTACACGCTGCAAGGCGCGGGCGACGCGGCGCGGTCGCCCGCCACCGGCTGGCAGCCGCGCTTCGAATGCCGGCGCTGCGGACAGGACCGCGCGCTCGACGAGGCACCCGCCGCCGGCATGGCCTGGCTGCGCGAGCTGCGGCGCGCGCTGGCCCGACAGGGCGACGTGGTGGAGCGCGTGGAACTGGCCTTGCGCGGCGTGTGCGCGCCCTGCGCCGAGGCGGAGCGCGCCGCGTGATCCGCACGCGCGCGCTCGGTTTCGCGCNNGGGCGGCACGCTGGTGCTGCGCGGGGCCTCGGGCAGCGGCAAGTCCACGTGGCTGGCGCTGGCGGCGGGGCTCTTGACGCCCGGCGAAGGCACGGTCGAGGTGGCAGGGCAGTCGGTCGGCGCGCTGCGTGGCGCCGCGCGCGACGCCTGGCGCGGCGCCACCGTGGGTGTGCTGCCGCAGCGCCTGCACCTGAGCGCCGACCTCAGCGTGGCCGACAACCTGGCCCTGGCCTACCGCGCCGCCGGCCTGCCGGTGGACCGGCGCGCCATCGACGGGTTGCTGAGCGCCCTGGGCATCGAGGCCCTGCGCGAGCGCCGGCCCTCGGCCCTGTCGGGCGGACAGGCGCAGCGCGTGGCGCTGGCGCGTGCGCTGTTGCGGCGCCCGGCGCTGTTGCTGGCCGACGAGCCCACCGCGAGCCTGGACGACGCGGCCTGCGCCCAGGCGCTGGCCCTGCTGCGCGAGACCGCTCACCGCGCCGGCGCCACGCTGGTCGTCGCCACGCACGACGCGCGCGCGCTGGCCGTGTTCCACGGCGCGGCGGTGCTGGCGCTTGAGTCGGTGGGGGCGTCAGCATGACGACTGGCCTGCCGCGCCTGGCCTGGCAGTACCTGTGGGCGCGACCGCTCACCGCCGCGCTGAACCTGCTGCTGCTCACCCTGGGGCTGGCCTCGATCGCTTTTCTCGTCCTCGCGCGCGACCAGGTCGATCGTGCCTTCGAGCGCGACCTCGCCGGCATCGACGCGGTGGTGGGCGCCAAGGGCAGCCCGATGCAGCTCATCCTGGCCGGCGTGTTCCACCTGGACGTGCCGCCCGGCAACATCGCGCTGGCCGAGGCGCGGCGCATCGCCGAACACCCCCAGGTGGCGCAGTTCATCCCGCTGAGCCTGGGCGACAACCTGCAGGGCTGGCGCATCGTCGGCACCACGCCAGACTACCTCTCCCTCTACGGTGCCACGCTGGCGCGCGGCGCCTTGTGGCAAGCGCCCATGCAGGCCGTGCTGGGCGACGCGGTGGCGCGCGGCAGCGGCCTGGACCTTGGCGCCCGCTTCGTCGGTGCGCACGGCCTGGGCGCGGGCGGCGCGGTGCACGACAGCACGCCTTACGCCGTCACCGGTGTGCTGCGCCCCTGCGGCTGCGTGCTCGACCGGCTCGTGCTCACGGCCACCGAATCGGTCTGGTTCGTGCACGACGAGATGCACACCGACGAGGACCAGGGCGCCGAGGAGCGCGCCGAACTGCAGGCCGCATTGGACGCCGAGCGGGAAATCACCATCGGCCTGGTTCGCTACCGCAGCCCCTTGGCCGCCGCGGGCTTTCCGCGTTTCGTCAACAGCAACACGCCGCTGCAGGCGGCGGCGCCGGCCGTGGAGGTGACGCGCCTGCTGAGTCTGATCGGGCAGGGCACGCAGGTGCTGCGCGCGCTCGCGGGCGTGCTGCTCGTGGTGGCCGCGCTCTCCGTGTTCATCGCGCTCTGGAGCGCGGTGCGCGAACGCCGCGCCGACCTGGCCCTGCTGCGCCTGCTGGGTGCACCGCCGCGTCGCGTGGCCGCCCTGCTCCTGGCCGAGGCAGCCTGGCTGGCCGTGCTCGCCACGGCCTTGGGCCTGCTGGCCGCGCAGGGCCTGGCCGCCCTCGCCAGCCGCGGCTGGGGCGACGCGGCCCTCCCCACTTTGCTGCAGGCCGGCCACTGGCCCGCCGCCCTGGCCTGGGTGCCCCTGCTGGCCCTGGGCGCGGCCTTGCTGGCCGCGGTGCTGCCCGCCATCGCCGCCTACCGCGCCGACGTTCACACCCTTCTCAACCCCCGGAGCTGATCCATGAAAGCACCCATCACCACCACCCTGTTCGCCGTCCTGCTGAGCGCCGGCGCCGCCTTCGCTCAACACTCCGACAAGGAAACCCGGGAGGACATCCAGCGCCACCGCGCCATGGCCGCGGCACACGAGGGCGCGGCCAAGTGCCTGGAGGCGGGCAAGGGCGAAAAGGTCTGCATGGCGGAACTCGCGGTCGCTTGCAAGGGTCTCGCCTTGGGCAAATACTGCGGCATGCGACACGCGCATTGAGGGCCACCCCCGCCGCGCTGCGCGCGACCCCCTGAAAGGGGGCGACGCCTGCGGCCCGGCAAAGCCGGTTCCGCGGCACCCTCGGTCAGACCTCTTCGCTCCGCCATTCATGCATCCGTACCGACGTCACCTTCTGCTGAACTTGGCCGCACTGGCCTCGGGGCCGGCTTTCGCGCAGGTGCTGGGTTCGCCGCTGGGCGCACCGCCCGCCGATGGTGCCGGCGCGGGCCCGCTGGGCCTGCCGCACGGCCAGGGCGCGGGTGTGCACAGCCCGCAAAGCCCCATCGCGCCGCTGCCCAAACGCGACGACGTGGTGGCCTGGTCGCTGCTCACCGACGTGAAGACCGCAGTGAAGACCGTGTCCAAACGCAAGCGCGTCGTGCCGGTCTACCCGCCCGAGGTGCGTGCGCTCGACCAGCGCCGCCTCAAGCTGCATGGCTTCATGCTGCCGCTGGAGCCGGGCGAGAATCAGCGCCATTTCCTGCTGGCCTCGGTGCCGCTCACCTGCTCGTTCTGCACGCCGGGCGGCGCCGAGAGCCTGGTGGAGGTGCGCACGAAAACACCCGTCAAGTACCGGCTCGAGGCGGTGGTGGTCGAGGGGAAGTTTCACGTGCTCGACAACGATCCCTACGGCCTGTACTACCGCCTGAGCGAGGCCGAGGGCAGCCGCTGAAGCGGCCGGGTGGCGCGGGCCCGGGCGATACCATCCCCGGGTGAACCTCGCCCAGCACCCCCTTTTCGTCTCCCTCACGCCCGTCTTCCTGCTCATCGCGCTGGGCTACCTGGCGGGGCGGCGCGAGTGGATACGCGACTCGGCGGTCAAGGACCTGTCCAACCTGGTGTTCCTGCTGCTCATCCCGGCGCTGCTGTTCCGCACCATGGCCTCGGTGCACCTGGAAGTGCTGGACCTGCGCCCCGTGCTGGCCTACTTCCCCGTGGTGGTGCTGGTGCTCTTCGCCATCGTTGCCTGGCGCGGCTTCAGCCGCGAGAGCGTGGTGATCGCCATGGCCAGCGTGTTTTCCAACATGGTGATGATCGGCATCACCCTGGCCGAGCTGGCCTATGGCAAGTCCGCGCTGGTGACCATGCTCACCCTGGTGTCGGTGCACGCGCTCATCCTGCTCAGCGTGGGTTCTGTGGTGCTGGAACTGGTCGTGGCGCGCGAGGCGCGCGAGCGCGGTGAGGCCGCGCCGCCCTTGTGGGCCACGCTGGGCTCGGTGATCAAGGGCACGCTCATCCACCCCATTCCCCTGCCCATCCTGAGTGGCCTGCTGTTCGCGCAGTCGGGCTGGTCCTTGCCGGTGGTGATCGACAAGCCGCTGCAATTGCTGGGCAGCGCCTTCGGTCCGATCGCCCTGGTGCTGGTGGGCGTGAGCCTGGCGCGCACGCCGCTGGCCGGGCACTGGCGGCCGGCCTTCGGCGTGGTGCTGGTCAAGAACCTGCTGCTCCCGCTGCTGGTGGGCCTGTCGGCCTGGGGCCTGGGCATCACCGGGCTGCCGCTCACGGTGATGGTGGTGGCCGCTGCCCTGCCGGTGGGGGCCAACGTCTTCCTGTTCGCCCAGCGCTACGACACGGCGCAGGCGCTCACCATCGCCGCCACCGGCCTCACCACGGTGATGGCGCTGTTCACACTGAGCCTGGTGATGACGGCAATGGCCTGGCTCAATCCGCTGGGCGGCTGATCACTGGCTGATCTTGCGCGCCTCTTCGACCTGGTATTCGAAGTAGCGCTGGAAGCCGAAGGCCAGGCTGCCCATGAAGGCGATGGTGCCCACGAGCAGCGAGAGCACCAGCGCGATGACGGTGAGCCAGTTGGTGTGCCCGGCTGTTCCGCCGGGGCTGGCGGGGTTGAACCAGCGGTCCCATTTCCCGGCGTCGGCCAGCGCGTAGACGATGCCCGTGAGGCAGGCCGCCGCGATGCTCAGGCCCAGCAGCGGGATCAGCACCCAGGACAGCTTGTCGTCCTGCCCGTGGGCCAGCACGCGCTCCACGCCGTACCAGCCCAGCGCGGTGGGCAGCGGGTGCAACCAACCCACCCAGTCGCCCAGGCCGCGCAGGTAGAAGCGGTGCAGGCCCAGGGCGCCACCGATGAGCGCCAGCCACACGGCCAGGGTCTTGTTCTTGCGTCGCGTCACGCTCAGCCCTCCTGAGGCGGCGCGTGGTGCGCCTCGCCCAGGGGCTTTTCCATGATCACGATGTCCAGCCAGCGGCCGAACTTCCAGCCGCAGGCCTGAACCGTGCCCACCGGCGTGAAGCCCAGCGCGCGGTGCACGCCGATGGAGCCGGCATTGGCCGAATCGCCGATCACCGCCATGACCTTGCGGATGCCCGCGCGCTGCAGCACGGCGAGCAGCTCGGCCAGCAGCAGCCGGCCCAGGCCCTTGCCTGCCGCCTCGGGGGCCAGGTAGATCGAGTCCTCCACCGAGAAGCGATAGGCCGGGCGCGGCTTGAACCAGTTGCCGTAGGCGTAGCCGAGCACCTGGCCGCTTTCCTCCACCACCAGCCAGGGCAGGCCCTTGCCCAGCGCGTCGGCGCGGCGCTGGGCCATCTCGGCCTCGGTGGGCGGGGTGGTTTCGAAGGTGCCGGTGCCGTGCAGCACGTGGTGGGCGTAGATGCGGGTGATGGCGGCGAGGTCGTCGTCGGTGCTGGGGCGGATCAGGGGCATGGGCGGAAGCCGGAGGCGAGGGGGTGTCGAGTGATGGGGCAGCGGGCTATAATCGCCGGCTTTGCGGTGTTTCGCTGGCCGGGTGGTCAGTCGTGTGTCTCAAGCGCCGCAGGAAATCGAGCAGCGGATCGAAAGATCCGGCGGCACCCCGGAAGTCCCGGATCGTGCCCAACCACCCGAAGGATAAATCATGGTCGTCATTCGACTCTCCCGCGGCGGCGCCAAGGCCCGTCCGTTCTACACCATCGTCGCCGCCGACAAGCGCTCGCGTCGCGATGGCAATTTCATCGAACGCCTGGGTTTCTACAACCCCAACGCCAAGGGCGGCGAAGAGAAGCTGCGCATCGCCAGCGACCGCCTGAACTACTGGCTCGGCGTCGGCGCCACCCCGTCCGACACGGTCGCGCGCCTGGTCAAGGAAGCCAAGGCCGCCGCCCCGGCCGCCTGATCGCCACCATGTCCGCGGCCCTGGTCGCGTCGGCCCTGCCGGCCGATGCCGTCGAACTGGGCCGCATCCAGGACGCCTGGGGCATCAAGGGCTGGGTCCGCATCCAGCCCCACAGCGCCGACACCGACGCGCTGTTCGCCAGCCGAGACTGGTTTCTTCAGCCGCCCGAAGCCCGCTTCGCGCGCGGCTTTTCCGTTTTCAAGGGCTGCGTCGTCCTGCGCGTGGCCGAGCTCAAGGCGCATGCCGAGGGACTCGTCGCGCGAATCGAAGGCATCGACGACCGCAACCTCGCCGAGTCGCTCAAGGGCTGCCGCATCTCCCTGCCGCGCAGCGCATTCCCCGAGCCCGAGGCCGGTGAGTTCTACTGGGTCGACCTGATCGGCCTCACGGTGGTCAACCGCGAGGGCGAGGAGCTCGGCGTGGTGCGCGACCTCATGAGCACCGGGCCGACTTCGGTGCTGGTGCTTGAATACCTCGAGACCGTGGACGGCGAGGAGCGCAGCGCCGAGCGGATGATTCCCTTCGTGGCCGCGTACATCGACGACGTGGACCGCGCGGCGCGTCGCATCACCGCCGACTGGCAAAAAGACTATTGAGCCAGGGCGCCCATGCGCTTCGATGTCGTCACCCTGTTCCCCGAGCTGTTCGAGCCCTTCCTCGCGCACGGCATCAACCGCCGCGCCTTCGAGTCGAAGCAGGTCGACGTGCGCCTTTGGAACCCGCGCGATTTCGCCGAGGGCAACTACCGCCGCGTGGACGACCGGCCCTTCGGTGGTGGGCCGGGCATGGTGATGATGGCCGAGCCCCTGTGGCGCTGCCTGCAGGCGATCCGCGCCGAGCGCGCCGAGCCAGAGGACGCACGCGCCCCGGTGGTGCTGTTCTCGCCCGTGGGCGACCGGCTGGACCACGCGGGCATCGCGCGGTGGGCCGATGCGCCGCAGGGTGCCGTGCTGGTGTGCGGGCGCTACGAAGGCATCGACCAGCGCTTCATCGACGCCTGCGTGGACCTGCAGCTCAGCCTGGGCGACTTCGTGCTCTCGGGAGGTGAAATCCCGGCCATGGCCCTGCTGGACGCCGTGGCGCGCCTGCAGCCCGGCGTGCTGGGCGACGAAGGCAGCCACCAGCAGGACAGCTTCAACCCCGCGCTGGATGGCCTGCTGGACAGCCCGCACTTCACCCGACCCGAGGTCTGGCACGGCCCCGACGGTCCCCTGGGCGTGCCGCCGGTGCTGCTGGGCGGCCACCACGAGCGCATCGAGCGCCACCGGCGCGAGCAGCGCCTGGCCCTGACCGCCCGCCAGCGGCCCGACCTGATCGCCAGGGCCCGGGCCGAGGGCCGCCTGGGGCCGGACGACGAGCGCTTCCTGCGCGGCCTGGGTTGAGCCTGTCTGCCCCGGCTTGGTCTGGCAGGACCGGTCTGGCTATAATGGTGGGCTTTTCGATCCTCTGGCCGGCCGCCGCGACCGTTGGGTAAGTCAGTTCTGACTTCACGGATTCGCGGCCTTTAGTGCAGCGCGGCCACGATCGTGGAACAGGAACCATGAACCTCATCCAGACCCTCGAGCAGGAAGAGATTGCCCGCCTCGGCAAGACCATCCCGCCCTTCGCCCCTGGCGACACCGTGATCGTCAGCGTCAACGTCATCGAAGGCACCCGCAAGCGCGTGCAGGCCTACGAAGGCGTCGTGATCGCCCGTCGCAACCGCGGCCTGAACTCCAGCTTCATCGTCCGCAAGATCTCCAGCGGCGAAGGCGTGGAGCGCACCTTCCCCCTGTACAGCCCGCTGATCGCCAAGATCGAGGTCAAGCGCCGCGGCGACGTGCGCCGCGCCAAGCTGTACTACCTGCGCGAGCGCAGCGGCAAGTCGGCCCGCATCAAGGAAAAGCTGGGCGCCTGATCCGGCCTCCCGCAACAAGCCGCTCCCCGGAGCGGCTTTTTTGTCGCCGCTGCGTCCATTCGTCCATGACCGAGCCCGTCGTCCGCCTCCCGCCCTTCGATCCGCGCACCGTGCCCGTGGTGGCCACGGGTGCGAGCGAGGGCCTGCTGCCGGCGGCCGCGCACCGGCTCACCCCGGACGGCCTGCGCGCCCTGTTCGAGGCACCCCCGATCTGGACACCCGAGTTCGTGCGCGAACGGCGCTTCGCCGACCGTGAGCCGGCCGACGCGGCCGTGCTGCTGCCGCTGGTGGTGCGCGACGAACTCCACCTGCTGCTCACCCAGCGCACCGCCACCTTGTCCACCCATTCGGGCCAGATCGCGTTCCCGGGTGGCAAGGTCGACCCGGAAGACGCCGACGCCATCGCCGCCGCGCTGCGCGAGGCGGACGAAGAAATCGGTCTGCCGCCGCAAAGCGTCGAAGTGCTGGGCACCCTGCCGGTCTACATCACCGGCACGGCCTTCCACGTGACCCCGGTGGTGGGCCTCGTTCAGCCGGGCTTCTCGCTGCGTCCCAACCCGCACGAGGTGGACGACGTCTTCGAGGTGCCGCTGCGTTTCCTGATGGACCCGCGCCACCACCGACGCCACCTCATGGAGTTCGGCGGTGCCGTGCGCGAGTGGTACTCCATGCCCTGGCACGACGGCCAGCACGAGCGCTTCATCTGGGGTGCCACGGCCGGCATGCTGCGCAACCTGTACCGCTTGCTCACCGCCTGAGTCGCGCGCGGCGAAGGCCTGGGCCTGCGTGCCCACTATCATCGGCCCCATGGGTTTCCTGGCCATCCTGCTGGCGCTGCTCATCGAGCAGGCCCGTCCCCTGTCGTTCAACAACCCCGTGCACGCCGGACTGCGTGCCTGGGGCCGTGGCGTGCGCCGCAACCTCGACGCGGGCCAGTCCTCGCACGGCTGGCTGGCCTGGCTGCTGGCCGTGGGTGTGCCGTCGGCGCTGGCGGCGCTGATCTACCACGGGCTCTGGGAACTCAGCGGCGTGTTGTCCTTCGTGTGGACGGTGGCCGTGCTCTACGTGACGCTGGGTTTTCGCCAGTTCAGCCACCATTTCAGCGAGATCCGCCGCAGCCTTGAGGACGGTGACGAGCGGGCCGCGCGCGAGCAACTGGCGCAGTGGCTGCGCGTGGACGCCAGCGCGCTGCCGCGCACCGAGCTGCTGCGCCAGGTGATCGAGCATTCCGTGCTGGCCGCGCACCGACACGTGTTCGGTGTGTTCGTGTGTTTCCTGCTGTTCTGGGTGATCGGCCTGGGCCCGGCGGGAGCGGTGTTCTACCGGCTGGCCGAATACCTGTCGCGCAACTGGCGCGCGCGTGCGGACGGCACACCCAGTGAAGCGCTTCGCCGCGCCGCGGCCACCGCCTGGCGCTGGATCGACCACGTGCCCGCGCGCATCACGGCGCTGGGCTTCGCGGTGGTGGGCAACTTCGAGGAGGCGGTGGCCAGCTGGCGTGCCGATGCCGAGCAGTTCGCACCGGGCAGTGACGGCGTGGTGCTGGCGGCCACCTCGGGCGCCATCAACGTGCGGCTGACCCCGCAGGACCCGGCCGCCCCGCCGCCGGACGACACCGATCCCGGTGCGCGCCCCGAGCCTCAACTGGCCCACTTGGGCAGTGTGGTCGGTCTGGTGTGGCGCGCGGTGGTGCTGTGGATGCTGCTGCTGGCGCTGTTGACGCTGGCCCGGGTGTAGGAAGGCGCGGTCCAAGACACCGCGGAACCGGCTTTGCCGGGCCGCTGGTGTGCCCCTTGAGGGGGCGCGCGAAGCGCGGCGGGGTGGTCTGTCAATACGTCCGCTTGTTTGCCAGCTCGTCGAACAGTTCGTTGTAGAGCCGGTAGCGGACTTCGTCGATGGCCAGGGGGTCGCTCGCGGGATCGGCGCCCACGTGCGAGCGCACGCCGCAGCCCGGCTCATGCCGGTGCGTGCAGTTGTAGAAGCGGCAGTCGCCCAGGGTGGCGCGCAGGTCGGGCATGAGCTGCGCGAGGTGCTCGGCTTCCAGGTGGTGCAGGCCGAACTCCTGAAAGCCCGGCGAATCGATGAGCGCGCTTTCCCGCGCGGCGTCGAGCCAGTACCAGGTGGTGCTGGTGGTGGTGTGGCGCCCGGTATTGAGGGCGCGCGAAATCTCGCCGGTCTGGGCACCGGCCTCGGGCACCAGTCGGTTCACCAGCGTGCTCTTGCCCACGCCCGAGGGGCCCAGCACCAGGGTGTGGCGGCCCGCCAGGCGTTCGCGCAAGGCGTCCAGGCCCTGGCCCTGCTGGAGGCCCAGCGGCAACACGGGGGTGCCCATGCGCCGGTAGGCCGCGAGCCGCGCCCAGGCCTGCTCGAACGCCTCGCCCAGGTCCTGCTTGTTGAGCACGATGAAGGCACTGATGCCCTCGGCCTCGGCCGCGAGCAGGGCGCGCGTGAGCTGGCTTTCGGAGAACACGGGCTCGGCCGCCAGCAGGATCAGCACCTGGTCGAGGTTGGCCGCGAAGGCCTTGGTGCGCATGTCGTCCTGTCGGTAGAACAGGTTGCGCCGCGTCTCGATGCGCTCGATGCTGCCCTCGTCGCCGCTGCGCTGCCAGGCGACGATGTCGCCCACCACCACCGCGCTCTTCTTGCCGCGCGGGTGGCACAGGGTGCGCTGCCCGTCTTCGCCCTCCACCAGGCAGTGGCGGCCGTGCGCCGCCACCACGCGAGCGAGCTGCGTGCCGCCCATCAGGTCGCGAGCAAGGCGTTGACCGCCGCCGCGCAGTGGAAGTCGCTGACCGAGATGCCGTTCACATCGTGCGTGTTGAAGCGCAGGGTGCAGCGGTTGTAGCCGAAGGCCGTGTCGGGGTGGTGGTCCTCGCGGTGGGCGATCCAGGCCATGGCGTTCACGAAGGCCAGGGTCTCGTGGTAGTTGGCGAACCTGAAGGTGCGCTCGATGGCGCCGTCGATGAGCTTCCAGCCATCGGGCTCGCTGCCGTTGAGCTGGCTGAGCTGGGTGACGATCTCGGTGGCGTTGAGCGCGCGGCGGTTCTGGTGGATGGGGTTCATGGTCGGGCGCTCTCAGGCGGTTTGCAATCGCGCCAGGCGTTCGCTGGCGGGGGGGTGGGAATAGTAGAAGCGCGCGTACAGCGGGTCGGGCGTGAGCGTGCTGGCGTTGTCCTTGTAGAGCTTGAGCAGGGCGCTGGCGAGGTCGTTGCCGCGCGTCTTCTCCTTCGCGAAGGCGTCGGCCTCGAACTCGTGCTTGCGCGACAACTGCGCGGCCAATGGCGACAGGAAGTAGGTGAACAGCGGCACCGCCAGCAGGAACAGGATCAGCGCGAGCGCGTCGTTGGGCGCAGCCAGGTCGGGCTCCACGCCGAGGCCTGTGTAGAACCAGGCCTGCGAGGCCGCCCAGCCCAGGGCCGCGAACCCCACGAAGCTGAGGCCGAACAGCATCACCACGCGCTGCGTGATGTGGCGCAGGCGGTAGTGGCCCAGCTCGTGTGCCAGCACGGCGTCGATCTCGTCGGGCGTGAGCTGTTGAAGCAGGGTGTCGAAGAACACCACGCGCTTGGCCGCACCGAAGCCCGTGAAGTAGGCATTGGCATGCGCGCTGCGCTTGCTGCCGTCCATCACAAACAGGCCCTGGGCGGAGAAGCCGCAGCGCGCCATGAGCGCGTTCACGCGGTCTTTCACGGCCTCGTCGGTCAGCGGCTCGAACTTGTTGAACAGCGGCGCGATGAGCGTGGGGTACAGCACCAGCGCGAGCAGGTTGAACACCATCCACACGCCCCAGGCCCACAGCCACCAGGTGTCGCCGGCCGCGCCCATGAGCCAGAGCACCAGCGCGGCCAGCGGCAGGCCGATGGCCGCGCCCAGCAGGCCGCCCTTGAGGCCATCGGCGATCCACAGGCCGAGGCTGGTCTTGTTGAAGCCGAAGCGTTCCTCGAGCCGGAACGTGGCGTACCAGGAGAAGGGCAGGCCCAGCAGGCCGCCGATGAGCGCAAAGGCGGCGATCAGCGCCAGTTGCTGCCAAAGGCCCGGGCCCATGACGTCCAGCAGCGCCAGGTTGAGGGCGTTCAGGCCGCCCAACAGCGTCCAGCCGATGAGCACGGCGGTTTCGAAGGCAGTGCCCAGCAGGCCGAAGCGCGCCTTGGCGATGGTGTAGTCGGCGGCCTTGCGGTGCGCCTCCAGCGGGACGGTGGCGTCGAACGGCGCGGGCACGAGGTCGCGGTGGCGGGCCACGTGGCGGATCTGCCGGCTGGCCAGCGCGAAGCGCGTGAGCAGGCCCAGCACCAGCAGGGCACAGAAAACGGCGGTGAAGGCGAGGGAGGCGGTGTCCATGAAGGCGCCAGTCTACCGGCGCCCATGCGCCAGCGCCGGGGCCGGCTCGGGCCGATGACGGAGAATCGCGCCATGAGTTCGAATCCCGCCGACATCACCGCCCCCGAAATGCCCTCGCTCGCCAAGAACGACCAGAACCTGGTCTGGATCGACTGCGAGATGAGCGGGCTGGACCCCGAGAAGGAGCGGCTGCTGGAGATCGCGGTCGTGATCACCGGCCCCCAGCTCACGCCCCGCATCGAAGGGCCGGTGATCGTGATCCACCAGAGCGATGCCGTGCTCGATGCCATGGACGCCTGGAACAAGGGCACACACGGCCGCAGTGGCCTCGTCGACAAGGTGCGCGCCAGCACCGTGAGCGAGGCCGAGGCCGAGCAGCAGCTCATCGACTTCATTGCCCGCTACGTGCCCAAGCAGGCCTCTCCGCTGTGCGGTAACACCATCGGGCAGGACCGCCGCTTCCTCGTGAAGTACATGCCCCGTCTCGAGGCCTATCTGCACTACCGCAATGTCGACGTGAGCACGCTGAAGGAACTGGCCAAGCGCTGGCGGCCCGAGGTGGTCGACGCCTTCAAGAAGCGCCAGATGCACACCGCGCTGGCCGACGTGCACGAATCCATCGACGAGCTCGAGCACTACCGCGCGCAGTTCCTGCGTTGAACCGCCCCTGGCACGCCGCCTGCCGGGTACGCCGCCCGCAGGCTTGCATGACAATAGCGTGACTTTCACGCCAAATTCACATGAAGAAGAAGTCCCGCCCCTTCGTCGAACGCCACTTCGAGGCGCTGCAACTGGCCACCGCGGTGGCCTTTCTCTTGCTGGTGGGACTGTACGCCTCGCTGACCGGGGCGGCCGACGCCGGCTTGAGCCGCACCGCCGTGTGGTTGCTCATCATCGCGGCGGCGGTGGGCGCCTACATGGCCATGAACATCGGCGCCAACGACGTGGCCAACAACATGGGCCCGGCGGTCGGATCCGGGGCCATGACCATGGGCTGGGCGATCATCGTCGCCGCGGTGTTCGAGGCGCTGGGCGCCATCGTCGCCGGGGGGGAGGTGGTCAGCACCATCAAGGGCGGCATCATCGACCCGGCCGACATCGCGGATCCCACGCTGTTCGCCTGGGTGATGTTTGCCGCACTGCTGGCTGGGGCCCTGTGGCTCAACCTGGCCACGGCGCTGGGCGCGCCGGTGTCCACCACGCACTCCATCATCGGTGCCGTCATGGGCGCGGGCATCGCCGCGGGCGGCTGGGGTCTGGTGCACTGGCCCACCATCGGCGCCATCGTGGCGAGCTGGGTCATCTCGCCGCTGGCCGGCGCGCTGTTCGCCGCCGCATTCCTCTACCTCATCAAGCGCAGCGTGACCTACCGCACCGAGAAGACCGAGGCCGCGGCGCGCGTCGTGCCCGTGCTGATCGCGCTGATGGTGTGGTCCTACACCACCTACATGCTGCTCAAGGGCCTGAGCCAGATCGTCAAGGTGTCCTTCCCGGTGGCGCTGATCGCCGGACTGGCCGTGGCAGCGCTGGTCTGGGCACTCGTTCGCCGCCCCATCGATCGCGCCGCGCGCCAACAGGAGAACTCCAAGGACGGCGTGAACCAGCTCTTCACCTGGCCGCTGGTCTGTTCGGCCGCGTTGCTGAGCTTCGCGCACGGCGCCAACGACGTGGCCAATGCCGTGGGCCCGCTGGCCGCCATCTACGAGGCCGTGAAGGAAGGCGCCATCGCCTCCACCGCGGGCACGCCGATGTGGATCATGGTGCTGGGCGCGCTGGGCCTGTCGGTGGGGCTGGGGCTCTACGGCGCCAAGCTCATTCGCACCGTGGGCAAGGAAATCACCGAACTCGACCAGATGCGTGCCTACTCCATCGCCATGGCCGCCACGCTCACGGTGATCGTGGCTTCGCAACTGGGCATGCCGGTGTCCACCACCCACATCTCCATCGGCGCGGTCTTCGGCGTCGGGTTCCTGCGCGAACTGCTCAAGGTCAACTACGCCAAGATGGAGGCCGTGGTGCGCGCCGGGCACCAGGGCGCTGACCGCGAGGAGGTCGAGGCCTACATGCAGCGCTTCGAGTCCGCCGAGGTACAGGAGAAGAAGCAGATGCTGGCCGACATGAAGCAGCGCGCCAAGGTGCGCGGGCTGGATGGCGCGGTGTTCGACAAGGGTGAGCGCAAGGCCTTCAAGAAGGCCTACAAGAAGGAAATCGTCAAGCGCTCGGTGGTCATGCGCATCGTGGCGGCCTGGATCGTCACCGTGCCCGCCACGGCCGTGCTGGCCGCGCTGCTGTTCCACCTGGTCGCGGCCGTCATGGCCTGATCAGGGCTTGGGGTTTTCCCGGATCTGTGCGAGAATCGCGGGCTTCGCTGGCAACGGCGAAGCCCTTTGTGCATTGGCCTCACACACCCGGCCCCCGAACACCGCCCGCCACCCGCGCGAGCGAGCAGGGGCCACCGCTTCCGGGCGGACCGTTTGTGGTTGATGTTGTGTAACCACGAACGGATCCGACGCCCCGGGGCTTGAATCCCCTTCGCGCGGCATTCGGTCATTGGCGCCCCATTCCTTTGCGGGGCGCAGGAACGAACATGAGCGACGCTTTCGAAGCGCGCGGCGAGACCTCGCCCGCGATCTCTCCCGAACAACAACAGCAGGCCCCGGCGGACGCCAGCGCCTTCGCCGCGCTGGGCCTGGCCCCCGAACTCGTGTCGGCCGTGGCCGACCTGGGCTACACCCAGCCCACGGCCGTGCAGGCCAAGGTCATGCCGCTGGCCATCAAGGCCGAAGGCGCCGAGCGCTACGCCGACCTGATGGTGTCCAGCCAGACCGGCAGCGGCAAAACGGCGGCGTTCCTGCTGCCGGTGCTGCACACCCTCATCCAGCAGCAGGCCGCGCGTGAAGCGGCCGAGCGCGCCGAGCGCGAGCGCCTGGCGGCCGAGGCCGCCGCGCGCGGCGAGGCGCCGCCCAAGGCGCCCAAGCGCAAGAACCCGCTGCTTCCGCGCCACTTCAAGCCCGCCACGCCCGGCGCCCTGGTGCTGTGCCCCACGCGCGAACTCGCGCAACAGGTCGCGCACGACGCCATCGACCTGGTGCGCCACTGCCGTGGTCTGCGCATCGCCAGCGTGGTGGGGGGCATGCCCTACCAGCTGCAGATCGCCAAGCTGCAGAACGCCGACCTCGTGGTGGCCACGCCGGGCCGCCTGCTGGACCTGCAGCGCTCCATGCAGCTCAAGCTCGACCAGGTGCAGTTCCTCGTCGTCGACGAAGCCGACCGCATGCTCGACCTGGGCTTCTCCGACGACCTCGCCGAGATCAACGCGCTGACCGCGCAGCGCCGCCAGACCATGATGTTCAGCGCCACCTTCGCGCCGCGCATCCAGCAGCTCGCCATGCGCGTGATGCACGACAACGGCAAGCACGTGCAGAAGGTGCAGATCGACAGCCCGCAGGAGCAGCACGCCAACATCAAGCAGGTGCTGTTCTGGGCCGACCACGCCGAGCACAAGCGCAAGCTGCTCGACCACTGGCTGCGCGATGCCTCGATCAACCAGGCCATCGTGTTCGCCAGCACGCAGATCGAATGCGACGGTCTGGCCGGCGAACTGCAGCAGGCCGGCTTCGCGGCCGTGGCGCTGCACGGCGCGCTGAGCCAGGGCCTGCGCAACCGCCGCCTGATGGCACTGCGCAACGGCCAGGTGCAGATCCTCGTGGCCACCGACGTCGCCGCGCGCGGCATCGACGTGCCCACCATCACCCACGTCTTCAACTTCGGCCTGCCGATGAAGGCCGAGGACTACACGCACCGCATCGGCCGCACCGGCCGCGCGGGCCGCGACGGCCTGGCCGTCACCTTCGCCGAGTTCCGCGACCGCCGCCGCATCAGTGACATCGAGGCCTACACGCAGCAGCGTTTCAAGGCCGAGGTGGTCCCTGGCCTGGAGCCGCGCGAGCGCCCGCCGGCGCCGCGCCGCGAGGGCTGGTCGCAAGACCGCCGTGGCGGTGGTGGCCGCCCGGGTGGCCGTCCCGCCGGCCGTGGCGAGGGCTGGGGCCCGGCGCGCGGCGAAGGCCGCGCGCCCTATGGCGAGGCGCGTCCTTTCCGTGGCGAGAACCGCGCGCCCCACGGCGATGCGCGCCCCGCGCGTGCGGATGCGCGCGCGCCGTACAACCACGAGCCGCGCGCGCCGTACAACGGCGACGCCCGTGGCCCGCGTGGCGACGTGCGCTTCTCGCGCGGCGAGGACCGCCCGGCCCAGTCCCGCGGCTGGGGCCAGCGCCCCAATGGCGGCGCACGCGAAGGCGGCTTTGGCGCACGCGAAGGCGGTTTCGGTTCGCGCGACGGCGGCTTCGGTGGCCCGCGTGGCGGCGGCTTCGGTGAGCGCGCGGGTGGTCCGCGCGGCCGCCGCGACCGCTGAGCCTCGGCGCCCGGTCCATCCGATCAGCGCCGCGCGACGGCGCTCACATCTCGAGCCACTCCAGCACCTCCCAGGTGCCCGCGAGTGGCTCGTCGCCATTCACGGTGGCGAGGTCCATGCCGAGGCGCTGCAGGCACCAGGCGCGCTCGCGCCCGTCCGGTGGCGCCTGGTTCGCGCGTTCGACGCGCCAGTGCGTGCCCGTCTCGTCCAGTCGGCCGAAGGCCAGTTCCTGCGCGCCTTGGCTGGCGGGCCTGACATGCAGCAGGTAGTCACCACAGATCAGCAAGCGCTCCAGCGTGGGCAGGCCCTGCGCGTCCCGACGCGCGAGCGCGATGCGACGCCCGTGCGAAGCCGGCAGGCGTTCCCACACCGCCAGTTGGCGTTCGCGCAGCGCGGTCTGCACGATGCGATCGGGTGTCTGGAACACGCTGTGTTCCGCGCCCGGGCCACCGCGTGGGCCCGGCGTCTCGTCCGGGTCGCTCAGGGCACCGTGCCAGTTGCCGGTCTGTACCCAGCGCACCCAACTCGTGGTGTCGCGACCCGCCGGTGTTTCCAGCAGGGTGCGGGCCCACACGCCCTGGTACGCCGACGCCACCGCCAGTGGCGCGTGCGGGGCCGCGCCGAGCGGGCCCGTGGCCGTCGCCAGTTCATGTGACTCGATCGTTTGCACGCTAGCGGTCCCCGTGTGCGGTGATCGTCCGCTTCGGTGCGGACGGCGGGATCGACAAATCCCTTTCCGCAAGCCATAGCAATCGTCGGGCCAGCCGCGGGCTGGCGCCCGCTCAGGTGGGGGAGCGGCGCGGGCGCGCGCGCGGCGCGGGGGCCGCGTCGGCGTTGGCTTCCAGCGGGACGAAGGGGGCACGCGCCTCGTCCGCCAGCCCATCGGTAAGTGTTTGCAACAGCTCGATCAGTTGGCGCCGCTGGACGGGCGTGAGCGGCGAGAGCAGGCGCTGGTAGGCCCGCTCGGCTGGCTCGCGCGCGGCGGCCAGCAGGGTTTCACCCTCGGGAGTGAGGCTCACCGTCATCTGCCGCCGGCTCACGCTGGAGCGCTCGCGCGACACCAGACCGCGTTCCTCCAGGCCCTTGAGCACGCGCATCACCGTCACCTTGTCGAAGGCGAGGGCGCGCGACAGCCGTGTCTGGTCCAGCCCCGGTTCGGCCGCCAGCACGGTCAGCACCCCATACTGCGCCGGCGTGAGGCCCACACTGGCGCAGGCGTTCTCGAACACCGCCGCCGAGATCTGGTGCGTGCGGCGGAGCAGGAAGCCGGGGCGCTGGTAAAGGTCGTTCAAGGTCATGGCGTTCGTCGGGCGATCGGGATTCTACGGATGTGCGACAGGCGAACTTCCTTCATATTTGAAAGCATGCTAACGATAGGAGACCCCGCATGAAATCCGGCTTCGTGCTCACCCGCCGCGGCCTCGTCGCCGCCGCGCTGCTCGCCACGGCGGGCCTGGCCGCCGCGCAGGATGGCCCGCTGCGCCTCATCGTGCCCTTCACGCCGGGCACCGGCATCGACCTCATCGCCCGCACCGTGGGCCCCAGACTGTCCGAGCGCCTGAAGCGCCCGGTGGTGGTGGAGAACCGCGCGGGGGCCTCCGGCAACATCGGCACCGAGGCCGTGGTGCGCGCCGCGCCCGATGGCAGCACCCTGCTGGTGAGCGTGAACACGCTGGTGATGAACCGCAGCCTGTACCCGCAGATGCCCTTCGACCCGGTGCGCGACCTGCAGCCGGTGAGCCTGACGAGTTGGGGCCAGCTCATCCTGGTGACGCACCCGCGCTCGGGCTTCAAGACAGCGGCCGAACTGATCGACGCCGCGAAGAAGGCGCCCGGCAAGCTCAACTACGCCTCGCCCGGCGTGGGCACGCCGCACCACCTGTCGATGGAGCTGTTCAAGAACACCGCCAAGGTCTTTCTCACGCACATTCCTTACCGCGGCACGGGCCCGGCCGTCACCGACATGATCGGCGGCCAGGTGGACGCCATGTTCCTGCCCATCCACGTGGCGCTGCCGCAGGTGCGCAGCGGCCGCCTGGTGGCCCTGGGCATCGGCAGCGACAAGCGCCACCCGCTGCTGCCCGATCTGCCCACGCTGAGCGAGGCCAAGGCGGGCGATGTGAACGTGGACATGTGGTACGGCGTCTTCGCGCCCAAGGGCATGCCCGCCGCACAGGTGGCCACGCTCAACCGCGAGATCAACGACATCCTGCGCAGCGAAGACGTGAAGAAGGCCTTCGAGGGCCAGGGCATGGACCCGGCGAGCGACACGCCCGATGGCTTCGCGAAGCTGGTGAACCGGGACGCGGACCGTTGGGCCGCGCTGATCAAGGCGCAGGGCATCAAGGCCGAATGAAGCAAGGCACGACGATGAAGATCGCGGTGGTGGGAGGCGGCATCGGCGGCCTGGCGTTCGCGCTCGGCCTGAAGCAGCGCGGGTTGGATTGCGATGTCTATGAAGGCGTGGCCGAGGTGAAGGAACTGGGCGTGGGCATCACGCTGCTGCCTCACGCCATGCGCGAGCTCGATGCCCTGGGCCTGACGGCCGAGCTGGAGGCCATCGCCATCGAGAACCGCGAGAGCGTGTTCTTCAATCGCTGGGGCCAGTTCGTCTACAGCGAGTCGCGCGGCCGCCACGCGGGCTATCCGCTGCCCGAACTGGGCATCCACCGCGGCAAGCTGCACGGCGTGCTCTGGCGCGCCGCGCGGCAACGTCTGGGCGATGCGCGCCTGCACACCGGCCACCGCTGTGTGGCCATCGAACCCGGGGCGCAGGGGGCCACGCTGCGCTTCGACAACGGCGCGTCCGTGCGGGCCGACGTGGTGGTGGCCTGCGATGGCGTGAACTCGGTGATCCGCCGCCACTTCCACCCGCAGGACAGCGTCTGCTACGCCGGCATCAACACCTGGCGCGGCGTGTCGGTGCACAAGCCCATCCTGGACGGCAAGAGCTACCTCCGCATCGGCAGCATCGACACCGGCAAGATGGTGATCTACCCCATCGTCGACAACGTGGACGGCCAGGGCCATCAGCTCATCAACTGGGTGGCCGAGATCCGCGACCCGCGCGCGCCCATGAACGACTGGAACAAGCCCGGCCGCGTAGAGGACTTCCTGCCGATCTTCCAGGACTGGCGCTACGACTGGCTGGACGTGCCCGCGCTCATCGGCGCCGCGCAGCAGATCTTCGAGTACCCCATGGTCGACAGGAACGCCCTGCCGCACTGGGGCGAGGGCCGCGTGACGCTGCTGGGCGATGCGGCGCACCCGATGTACCCGCGCGGATCCAACGGCTCGGCACAGGCGCTGATCGACGCGCGCACCCTGGCCGATGAACTCGCCGCCACGCCGGGCGACCCCGAGGCCGCGCTGCGCCGCTACGAAGCCGTGCGCCTGCCCGCGACCGCGAAGGTGGTGGAGACCAACCGCACGCTGCCGCCGGACTTCATCATCATGAAGGCCGACGAACTCAGCGGTGGCCAGCCCTTCACCCGCATCGACGACCTGATCAGCCAGGACGCGCTGCGCGAGATCTCCGAGAACTACAAGCGCATCGCCGGGTTCTCGCTGAAGGCCTGAGGCCCGGCGGGGCGATCGCGGCGGCCCGCCGCGTCACGGCGCCAGCAGCGTCACACCCGCTTGGCGCCGCCGCCAGGCCGCGGGCGATTCCTTGAAGGCGCGCTTGAACGCGCGGTGGAAGGCGGGCTCGCTCTCGTAGCCCGCCACCTCGGCGATGCGCGCGATCGGGTCGTCGGTTTCGCGCAGGCGCTCGGCCGCCAGGTGCATGCGCTGCTGGGCCAGGTAGCGCATGGGCGGCTCGCCCACCAGCGCGGTGAAGCGCTCCGCGAAGGCCGATCGGGACGCCCCGACCAGGCGGGCCAGCTCTTCCGTTGTCCAGGCGCGCTGGCGTTCGCCGTGCAGCAAGGCCAGTGCGCGGCCCACCTTGGCGTCGCGCAGGCCGGCGAGCCAGCCATTGCCACCTTCGGGTTGTCCCGCCAGGTACTGGCGCACGGCCTCGGCGAACAGCAGTTCGGCCAGCCGACTCAGCACACTGGGCGTGAGCCCGTGCTGCGCGCCCGCGGGCTGCGCGGCGAAACGCAAGGAGCTCTCCACCCACTGCGCCGAAGCGGGGTCGCCCAGGCGCAGGTGCAGCACCTCGGGCAAGGCCATGAGCAGGGGATCGCTCACGTTGTCGTGGCCCAGGTAGCCGCAAAAGAAGCGCGCGCCGAGGCGCTGGCCCGGGTGCACCAGGCGCAGCACCCCGTGTTGGCCCGCGTGGTGGTCCAGCTGTTCCACCGGCAGGGGCGGCGCGCCGAGGTCGCTGCCCAGGCGGTGGCGCTGGTTGCGCGGCAGGATCGCCAGGTCGCCCGCGCGCAGCTCGATGTCGCGCGCCGCGCCCTCCACGCGCAGGCGCATCGTGCCCTCGCAGACGTAGTGGTAGGCGATCACCTCGCGCGGCAGCGGCGTGAACTCCGCGCAATCCTCGGGCCCCACCTGCGACAGCACGCACCAGGGCTCGCCGAACTCGGCCTCCACGAACACGCCGCCGCGCAGGCGCAGCGCGCGCAGCACGTCGTCCAGGGCATGGTCGGGGGCGTCGTTCATATCGATGGGGGAGGGCCGCGGCGGCTCGGCAACAAAACCCGGCGGCGCGGAGATGGTCGCCGCCGGGGCCGCTGCCTAGATTAAGCGCACCGGCACCGCGCGGGCAATGACTGCCTGTCGCGTGCGCCGGATTTCATCGAACCACGGAGCATTTCCCATGATCACCGACGCACAAGGCCAGGCGCTGTCGGGCGCCACGCGCGAAGCCGCGCAACACTTCGACCAGGCGGTCACCGCCTTCAACCTCTACCGGGGCGACCCCATCGCCGCGCTGGACGCCGCCCTGGCACTGGCGCCGCGCTTCGCCATGGCGGCCCTGCTGAAGGCGCATCTGATGGCGGTGGCCACCGAGCCCGCCGCCACGCAGGCCGCGCGCGGGCTGCTGGCCACGGTGGCCGGCTGGCCGCTCAACGGGCGCGAGCGCTCGCACCTGGCGGCGGCCACGCGCATCCTGGACGGCGAATGGTCGGCCGCGGCCGTGCTGCTGGACCGCCACCACATCGAGCACCCCTTCGACATCGTCGCGCTGCAAGTCGGGCACCTGGTGGACTTCTTCCGCGCGAACGCGCGCAGCCTGCGCGACCGCATCGCGCGCACGCTGCCGCAGTGGGCCGCCGACCGGCCGGGCCGTGGCCTGCTGCTGGGCATGCACGCCTTCGGTCTGGAGGAGTGCGGCCAGTACGCCGAGGCCGAGGACGCCGCTCACGCCGCGCTGAGCGCCGAACCGCGCGACTGCTGGGCGCACCACGCGGTGGCGCACGTGATGGAGATGCAGGCGCGCCACGAGGACGGCATCGACTGGGCGCGCGTGCGTGAGCCGTACTGGACCGGCGCCGACAACTTCTTCCAGGTGCACAACTGGTGGCACCGGGCGCTGTGCCACATCGAGGTCGGCCAGGCCGACCAGGCGCTGGCCCTCTACGACAGCCCCATCCGCTCTGGCCGCAGCGCGGTGGCGGTGGACATGGTGGACGCCTCGGCCCTGCTGTGGCGCCTGCACCTTGAAGGGCATGAGATCGGCGATCGCTGGCAGGAACTGGCCACGGCCTGGGACGCGCACGCCGACGGCCGCAGCTACGCCTTCAACGACTGGCACGCCGCCATGGCCTGGCTGGGCGCGGGCCGCGAGGCCGAGGTGCGCGCGCTGGAGGCCCGGCTGCGCCATGCGGGCGAGCGCGGTGAAGCGGCGCGCTGGGCGGTGGAGACGGGGGCCGACCTGGTGGCCGGCTTCGCCGCCTTCTGGAACGGCGACTTCGAGCGGTCGATCGACTGCCTCTGGCGCGCGCGCCCCATCGCCAACCGCTTCGGCGGCAGCCACGCGCAGCGCGACGTGATCGACTGGACCCTGACCGAAGCGGCCCTGCGCGGCGGCCAGCGCGCGCTGGCCGAAGCCCTGGCGCACGAGCGCTTGGCGCTGCGGCCGGACAGCAGCGCCAACCGTGCCTTTCTGCGGCGCGCGCTGGCCCTGGTGCCGAGCGCGAGCGGCGAGCCGGCCGTGCGCCTGGCCGCCTGAGTGGCCGCCTGAGTGGCCGGGAGCGCGATCGGCCGCCGGGCCGCCCTCAGGCGGATCAGCCCGCCCCGCGCAGCGGCGGAGCGTGGGGGTTCCCTCAGTCCTCGCCGCTCATGGTGACCAGCAACTGGATCACCTCGGCGCATTCTTCCTGGATGCGCTGGACGGGGTAGAGCTCGGCCGAACTGGCACCCGCCGGGGCGCGCTCGCGCAGCGTCTCGGCCTGCAGCAGGATGGCCGAGATGCGCTCGAACAGCTCGGAGGTGATGGCGTGAACGTCCATCGGGGCCGCTGCGGCCGCGGGCGCTGCAAGCGGCGCGGGAGGCGGCGCGGGGGCGGGCGCCGGCGGAGCCGGGCGCTCGGCGGCCTTGCGCACGGGCAGCGGGCGCTCGTCGAGCTCGATGTACTCCATCGCCTCGCCACTGAGGATCTGCTCCAGCCGCAGGCGGATCAGGTCGCGGTCGATCGGCTTGGTGAAGAAGTCCAGCACCCCCGCGTCGAACGCGCGCTGGCGGTACGAGGAGGTGTTGTGCGAGGTGACCATCACCACCTTGGTGTTGGCCAGCGCGGGTTTCTCGCGCATGCGCGCGATCACCTCGTAGCCGTTCAGGTCGGGCAGCTCGGCGTCGATGACCAGCAGGTCGGGCTGGTGCTGGGCCAGCTTGATCAGGGCGTCGTCGCCGCGCACGGCGAAGTGCAGCTGCGCGATGTCGAGCAGGGTGCGCGCGAGCAGGTGCACCATGCCCGGGTCGTCGTCGACGATGAGGATCTTGTGGCGCCGGGGCGCGGGGTTGATGGTGGATGGCGACATGGCGCGCTCCTGGGTGGGGCGGTGAGCGGGCGAAAGCCCTCAGGGTACATCTCGGCAGCAGCGGCCCGTTCTTGAGCCGGCCGGCCGGGCGGCCCACAATGGTGCCACGCCCCGGCCTTCCCCCCTGTAGGACCGGGCCTCGCCTTCGAACGGGACCACCGCCATGAACCGAGAACCCGCCGCGCGCGACCTCTTGCCCGAGCTGGACCCCCAGCCCATCAGCGAAGAGGTGTTGCGCGAGAAATACCTCAAAGACGGCGAAACCACGCGCGAGCAGCTCTTCGCGCGCGTGGCGCGCGCCCTGGCCAGCGTGGAGGCGCCGGATCGCCGCGCGGCATTCGAGGCCCGCTTCCTGGACCTGCTGCACCAGGGCGGCATCGGTGCCGGGCGCATCATGAGCGCGGCCGGCACCGAGCTGCAGGCCACGCTCATCAACTGCTTCGTGCAACCGGTGGGCGACTCCATCCAGGGCCGCGACGAGGCCGGCTACCCCGGCATCTACGAGGCCTTGCGCGAAGCCGCCGAAACCATGCGCCGCGGCGGCGGCGTGGGCTACGACTTCTCGCGCATCCGACCGCGCGGCGCGCGCGTGAAGGTCACGGCCTCCGTTGCCTCCGGGCCGTGCAGCTACATCAACGTGTTCGACCAGTCCTGCGCCACGGTGGAGAGCGCGGGCGCGCGGCGCGGCGCGCAGATGGGTGTGCTGCGCATCGACCACCCCGACGTGCGCGAGTTCATCACCGCCAAGCGCACGCCGGGGCGCTGGAACAACTTCAACGTGTCGGTGGCCGTGCCCGACGCCTTCATGGACGCGGTGCTGGCGGATGCGGCATGGGACCTCGTCCACGCCGCGCAGCCGGGACCCGAGCAGGTGGCGCGTGGCGCGCACCAGCGCGACGACGGCCTATGGGTCTACGAGACCGTTCGCGCGCGCGAGCTGTGGGACGTGATCATGCGATCCGCCTACGACTTCGCCGAGCCGGGCATCCTGTTCATCGACGCGATCGGGCGCGACAACAACCTGCGGGCCATCGAGAGCATCGAGGCCACGAATCCTTGCGTGACGGCCGATACCTGGGTGATGACCGAGGAGGGGCCGCGCACCGTGCAGGACCTCATCGGGCGTCGGTTTCACGCGGTCGTGGACGGCCTCAGCTACGCGGTGCGCAGCGAGGGATTCTTCGAAACCGGCCGCAAACCCGTGTGGCGCCTGAGCACGCGCGAAGGCCACGCCTTGCGCCTGACAGCCGACCACCGGGTGCGCCGCGTGGCACGCAGGACGCGTTACAGCATGGAACTGGATTGGACCGAGGCCGCCCGGCTGCGGCCGGGTGACGAGATCGTGCTCAACAACCATCGCGCGCTGCAGGGCTGGGCCGGTGCGGGCACGCGCGAGGAGGGCTACCTGCTCGGCTTGCTGATCGGTGACGGCACGCTCAAGGCCGACAAGGCCACGCTGTCGGTATGGGCGCCCGAGTTGCGCGTCGTCGGGCAGGACACCGTGGCCTTCGCCGCGTCGGGCGCGGCCGGGGTCGTGGAAGCCGCCGAGGCCGCCGCCGCCACGCTCACGCACCGAGCCGATTTCCGCGGTTTCCAGCGCCCGATCGCCGGCCGTGGCGAGGCGCGCCTGAGCAGCGCGGCGCTGCGCGATCTGGCGTTCTCACTGGGCATGGCGCCGGGCCGAAAGGGCATCACGCCGGCGATGGAGCAGCGGTCCTCCGATTTCTGCGAAGGCTTGCTCGGTGGCCTGTTCGATGCCGACGGCAGCGTGCAAGGCGCTCAGGACAAGGGCGTGAGCGTTCGCCTGTCGCAAAGCGACGAGGTGCTGCTGCAAGCGGTGCAGCGCATGCTGCTGCGCCTGGGCGTTGCTTCGACGCTCTACCGTGAACGCCGGCCCGCAGGCGCGCGCCGCCTGCCCGATGGCCGAGGCGGTGCGGCCGACTATCCGACGCAGGCCCAGCACGAGTTGGTGATCTGCAAGGACAACCTGCAACTGTTTGCCGAACGCATCGGCTTCCAGGACACCGACAAGGCGGCCCGGCTGGAGCAGGCGCTGGGCGACTACCGCCGCACCCCCAACCGCGAGCGCTTCCTTGCCACCGTCGAATCGCTGCTGCCCGACGGCGAAGAGACCGTCTACGACGTGACGGTGGACGACGTGCACGCCTTCGATGCCAACGGCCTCGTGGTGCACAACTGCGGCGAACAGCCCTTGCCCCCTTACGGCTGCTGCGACCTCGGCCCCATCATCCTCACGCGCTTCGTGCGCCACCCCTTCGGCGTGGGCGGCGACGCGGCCTTCGACTTCGAGGCCTTCGAGCGCACCGTGGCCCTGCAGGTGCGCGCGCTCGACAACGTGCTCGACCTCACATATTGGCCGCTGCCCGAGCAGCGCGCCGAGGCACAGGCCAAGCGGCGCATCGGCGTGGGCTTCACCGGCCTGGGCGATGCGCTCATCCTGCTCAAGCTGCGCTACGACAGCGAGGCCGGCGTGGCCATGGCCGCGCGCATCGCCGAGCGCCTGCGCGACGCGGCCTACCGCGCCTCGGTCGAGCTCGCGAAGGAGAAGGGCGCCTTCCCCAAGCTGGACGTCGAGAGCTACCTGGCCGACGGCACCTTCGCCAGCCGCCTGCCGGCCGACATCCGGCGGGCCATCCGCGAACACGGCATCCGCAACAGCCACCTGCTGTCCATCGCGCCCACGGGCACGGTGAGCCTGGCCTTCGCCGACAACGCCTCCAACGGCATCGAGCCCGCCTTCTCCTGGACGTACACGCGCAAGAAGCGCGAGGCCGATGGCAGCACGCGTGAACACGAGGTGAGCGACCACGCCTGGCGCCTGTGGCGCGCGCTCGGCGGCGACGTGCAGAACCTGCCGCCGTACTTCGTCTCCGCGCTGGAGATGGGCGTGGACGGCCACCTGGGCATGATGGCCGCGGTGCAGCCCTTCATCGACACCTCGATCTCCAAGACGGTGAACGTGCCCGCCGAGTACCCCTTCGAGGAATTCAAGGACCTGTACCTCAAGGCCTGGCGCGGCGGACTGAAGGGCCTGGCCACCTACCGGCCCAACGACATCCTGGGCGCGGTGCTGTCGGTGCAGGGTGCCGCGGTGGCCGACGAACCCGCCGCGCCCCTGCCCGGCGACCCCATGCGCAGCGTGATCGAGCAACGCCCGTTGGGCGCGCTCGACGCGGTGGCCGAGAAGATCGAGTACTGGACGCAGGAAGGTCACCACACCACCTACATCGTGGTGTCCTTCCTGCCCGTGCCGACGACCGATGGGCAGGGCACGCAGTCGCGCGCCATCGAGTTCTTCATGCCCGTGGGGCAACGCGCCGAGTCGCAGCAGTGGATCACCGCCAGCATGCGCCTGCTGTCGCTGGCCGCGCGCGGCGGCTTCCTCGCGCGCGCGTTGCGCGACATGCGCAAGGTGGCCTGGGACCGCGGCCCCGTGCGCCTGGGCACACGCACGCGCGAGGACGGCGCGGTGATTCCCATGTGGCACGACTCCGAGGTCGCGGCGCTGGCTTTCGCGGTGCAGAACATCCTGGAGCGCCGCCAGGGCGTGACAGGCACCGTGTCCGTTGCCACGCCTGTCGCGCCCCCGTCGGCGGTGGCCTTGTCCGTGCCCGGCCAGATGGCCGGGCGCAAGTGCCCCGAGTGCGGCGCGCACGCCATGATCCGCAAGGACGGCTGCGACCACTGCACAGCCTGCGGCTACGTGGGCTCCTGCGGCTGATGGAACGCCACGTCCTGAGCACGCGCGCCGATCCCCTCACGCACGGCCTCTGGGAGGCCTCGGCCCCGCCCGCGCCCGAGGCACCGCCCTTGCAAGCCCCCCGCTCGGTGGACGTGGCCATCGTTGGCGCCGGCTACACCGGCCTGTCGGCCGCGCTGCACCTGGCCGAAGGCGGAGCGTCCGCGCTGGTGCTGGAGGCCATGGACATCGGCTTCGGCGGCTCGGGCCGCAACGTGGGCCTGGTCAACGCGGGCCTGTGGGTCATGCCCGCCGCGCTGCCCGAGCGCTTGGGTCCGGTGCACGGGCCGCGCCTGCTGGAACGTCTGGGCGAAGGCCCCTCGGTGGTGTTCGGTCTGATCGACCGCCACGGCATCCCCTGCGAAGCGGTGCGCCAGGGCACGCTGCACTGTGCGGTGGGCGCGTCGGGGTTTCGCGGACTCGGCGAACGCGCGCGGCAATGGCAGGCCCTCGGCGCGCCGGTGGAGTTGCTGGACGCGTCCGCCGCCGCGCGGCTGACCGGCACCACCGCCTACAGCGGCGCCTTGCTCGACCGCCGCGCCGGCACCCTGCAGCCCCTGGCCTACGCGCGCGGCCTGGCGCGCGCCGCGCAAGCGGCCGGCGCCACGCTGCACGCGCATTCCCCGCTCGCGGCCGTGCGCGACGAAGGCACGCACTGGCGCCTCACCACCGCGCAGGGCGCCACGGTGGACGCGCGCTGGGTGCTGGTGGCCACCAACGCCTACAGCGCGCCCGCCGGCCCCTGGCCGGGGCTCGACGAGGAGCTGGTGCGCTTCCCCTACTTCAACCTCGCCACGCGGCCCTTGAGCGAGCGCGAGCGCGCCACCATCCTGCCGCAGCGCCAGGGCGCCTGGGACACGGCCCTGGTGCTCTCCTCGTTCCGGCTCGACGCGGCGGGCCGCCTGGTGTTCGGCAGCGTGGGCGCGCTGCGCGGCGCGGGCCGCGCCATCCACCGCGACTGGGGCCGGCGCGCCCTCGCGCGCCTGTTCCCGTCGCTGCGCGGCATTCACTTCGACCACGAGTGGTACGGCCACATCGGCATGACCCGCGACGCCCTGCCGCGGCTGCACCGCCTGGCGCGCAACACCTGGTCCTTCAGCGGCTACAACGGCCGCGGCATCGCGCCGGGCACGGTGTTCGGCCGCGAGTTCGCGCGACTGGTGCTGGGGCAGTGCAGCGAGGCGGACATGGCCTTGCCGGTGACGCCTGTGCAAGCCGTGCCGCTGCGCGCGGCGCGCGAGGCCGGCTACGAATGGGGTGCGCGCGCGGTGCACCTGTTGCACGGCCACTGATCCGCTCGACATCTGCTCAAATCACCCCTTATTTGCTCAATATCAAGGTATTATTTGCTCAAATTGAGTGAATATGAGCAGATACCATGGGTCAATCACGTGAAATGGTGCTCCAGGCGCTGAGGCGCCTGGCCGACGGCGGCCAGCACCGGGTGTCGTCGACCGAACTCATCCGGGCCACCGGTGGCAGCTCCGCGACCGTGCGCCGCCACCTGGACGCGCTGTGCGCCAGTGGCGAGCTCGTGCGGGACGGCAAGGCCCGCGCCACACGTTATCGACTGGCCCGGCGTGAAGTGGACTCCGTGCCGTCCGTCCCACCCGTGCTGGCGGTGCGCGAGCCGGGCGAGGCCCGGGGCGGGCCGGCGTGGTCGCTCGCGGCACTCCAGTTGCGTCGCCGGCTCGAAGTCCCTTTGGCGGCGAGGGACCCGGTCTCGTACCAGCGCGACTTCGTCGACCGCTACGTGCCCAACGCCAGTTGGCTGATGCCGCCCGCGCTGGCGGACGAGCTGTACCGCGCCGGCCGGATGCGAGACCAACAGCCCGCCGGAACCTACGCCCGCAAGGTGCTGGAGCAATTGCTCATCGACCTCTCCTGGTCGTCCTCTCGCCTGGAAGGCAACCGCTACTCCTTGCTCGACACGCAGGAGCTCTTCAAGCGCGGCACCGCGGGCAACGACACCGATGCGGTGATGCTGCTCAACCACAAGGCGGCCATCGAGTTCCTGGTCGATGCCGCGCCGTTGCAAGGGCTGTCCACCGCGCTGGTGAGGAACCTGCACGCCGTGCTGATGCAGGACCTGTTGCCCGACAGCGAGGCACTGGGCGCCATCCGCCAGAAGGTGGTCAACATCAGCGGGTCCGTCTATGTGCCCAACCAGGTGCCCGCCACGCTGGAAGAGATGCTGGACAGCGTCGTCGAGAAAGCCCGGCTGATCAAGAACCCGATCGAGGCCGCCTTCTTCCTGTGGGTGAACCTCGCGTACCTGCAGCCCTTCGAGGACGGCAACAAGCGCACGAGCCGCCTGTCGGCCAACATTCCGCTGATGCTCTACAACTGTTCGCCGCTGTCCTTCCTCGACGTGGACGTGAACGACCACGCGTTCGCCATGCTGGGTGTGTACGAACAGCGCGACCTCGCGCTGGCCGTGGACCTCTTCACCTGGGCGTACCGGCGCTCGCTCAGGCAATACGCCGCGGTGAGGGATTCGCTGGGTTCGCCGGACCCGCTGCGCCTGCGCTACCGCGAAGCCCTGACCGACGCGATTGGCCTGGTGGTCCGCGAGCGAAGGTCCTTGCAGGCGGCGCTGGACGAACTGGGCCTCGGCGAGGCGTCGGCCCCGGGCTTTCGCGAGCTGCTGATGGACGAGTTGAAGAAGCTGGAGGTCTTCAACTGCGCGCGCTACCGTTTGACGCTGTCCGCCACGCAGGCCTGGATCGCCGCGAGCCGGCCGCTCTGAGAACTGGCTCGATGATCGATCCGCCCTCGCCGGCGCGCGTCGACGAGCGCTTCCGGCCCCTGGGCGTGCACGCCACCGGTGCGTGATCCGCACCCTGGTGCGCCGCAGAAGTTCTGCTTATCCGCGCATTAGAAATTCGCGCTTCAGTCGATCGGCCTCGCCGCCCACAATGGGCCGCACTTCAACGAGGCCGCCCCATGCAAAGACGACAACTCATCCACACCCTCGGCGCCGCCGCCCTGCTGGGCGCACGGCCGTCCTTCGCCCAGGACACCTATCCTTCGCGCGCCGTGCAGGTGCTGGTGGGCTTCCCCGGCGGTGGCGCCATGGACGTGGCGGCCCGCATCGTCACCAACGCCCTGGCCGACGAGGGCATCAAGCCCGTGGCCATCATCAACAAGCCCGGCGCGTCCGCCACCATCGCCACCGGTCAGGTGGCGCGTTCGGCCAACGACGGCTACACCGCATTGCTGTCCACCTCGGCCAACCTCGGCATCGCGCCCTACCTGTACGCCAGGCTGCCCTATGACGCGGACAAGGAACTCGTGCCCGTGGCGCAGTTCGGCGTGGCGCAGAGCCTCATCTACTGCTCGGCCTCCTCGGGCCTGCGCGACCTGAACGCGCTGCTCAAGCGCATCGCGGCTTCGCCGGGCCGGCTCAACTACGCCTCGCCCGGCAGCGGCACCACCGCGCACCTGGCCTTCGAAAGCCTCAAGGCGCAACGCAAGCTGTTCATCGTGCACGTGCCCTTCCGGGGCAGCCCGGCGGCCATCACCTCGGTGCTCTCGGGCGAGCTCGACATCGGCATCGACGCCATCGGCCCCACCCTCAGCCACATCCGGTCCGGCAAGATCGTGCCGCTGGCCCAGACCGGTGCGAAGCGCTCCGCCTCGCTGCCCGAGGTGCCCACGCTCGACGAACTGGGCGTGCGCGGCATTCCCAGCGGCACCAACCTCGGCTTCATGATGCCCGCCGGCACACCGGCGCCGATCCTCGCGCAGTGGAGCGCCGCGATGAAGCGCGTGCTGGCCACGCCGGCCGTGGCCGAGCAACTGAGCGCGGTGGGCGTGGACGTGGCCTACCAGGACGCCCGCGCCTACGCCGCCACCATGGCCAGCGAGCAGAAGCTCTGGCAGGCCGCCGTCAAGTACTCGGGCGCCGCCGCGAGCTGAGAAGGTGCGCATGTCCCCCCGACTATTCCGCTTCGCCGTCATCGCCGACAGCCACGTCAACCCGTCCGACGAGGACCGGATCTCGCCCTACGAGTCGCACCGGCTCACCAACACGCGCCTCGCGCACACGGTGGACGTGCTCAACGCCCTGGCGCCCGACTTCACCGTGCACGTGGGCGACATGATCCACCCCGTGCCCGAGGCCGTGTCCTACCCCGATGCGGTGGCGCGCTTCAAGGCCGCGGTGGGCCGCCTCGACGCGCCCCTGCACCTGGTGCCCGGCAACCACGACGTGGGCGACAAGCACGCCGACTACGTGCCCGCCGGCGAGATCTGCCAGCCCTACGTCGAGCTCTACCAGCGCCACTTCGGCGAGCACTTCTACGCCTTCGACCACGGCGACTGCCACTTCGTGGTGATCAACACCTCGCTCATCAACTCGGGCCTGGCCGCCGAGGCGCGGCAGGCGCGTTGGCTGGAAGACGATCTGCGCGCCAACGCCGGGCGGCGCACGCTGCTCTTCGTCCATTACCCGCCCTTCATTGCCAGCGCCGATGAGCACGGCCACTACGACAACATCGACGAGCCCGGCCGTTCCTGGCTGCTGGGCCTGGTGGCGCGGCACCAACTGGCGGCGGTGTTCACCGGCCACGTGCACAACTTCTTCTTCAACACACACGCGGGCACGCCGATCTTCTCGCTGCCGTCCACGGCCTTCGTGCGCGGCGACTACTCGGAGCTGTTCGCCGTGGGCCAGCCGCCCGAGCACGAGAACGGCCGCAACGACGTGTCCAAGCTCGGCGTGCTGGTGGTCGACGTGTACGAGGACCGCCTGGTGCCGCAGTTCATCCGCACGCACGACCGGCCCGAGGGCGCCGCGCCGAGCGTGCAGCGCGACTGGCCGCAACTGCCGCCTGCCGCGGGTGCATCGGGCCCCGGCCTCGGCCTGGACCTGCGCTACCACTGGGGCGAGCTGCACCAGATTCCCTACAGCAGCATGCTCGACGAGTTCCGCCGCAAGCAGGCGCGCAACGACTACCCCATCCTCGCGCTGTGGGAGATGGGCATCCGCACGCTGCGCGTGCCGCTGGACGACCTGATCGACCCGGCCTCGCGCGCGCGCATGGCGGCCCTGGCCGCGCTGGGCAGCCGCTTCACGGTCTTCCTCTTCGGCTGGCCCACGGACGAACAGCTTGCGCTGTTGCGCGAGCACCGGCACCTGCTGCGCGCGCTGGAACTCATCGTGAAGTGGCCGCTGGCGCCGGACCTGGGCGATCGGCTCGACGCGCTGCGCGAGCGCGTGGGTGTGCCCCTGCACCTTTCGCGTTTCTGGAGCGCCTCCGGCCAGTCGCGCGACGGCAAGCAGATCAAGCTGCTGGTGGACCACGGCTTCGCGGGCGCGGCCGACCCGGCGGCGCGCGAGTTGCTCGACGCGACGGGCGGGCGGGGCGTCGATGCCCTGGTGTTTCGCGTCGCCGCCGACACCCTGTTTGACGAAGGCATCGCCGAGGCAGCCGAGTTCGCCAAACGCCACCGCGTGCGCGCGCAGGTGCACGTGCGCCTGGCGTCCGACAGCCCGGCCCAGGCGCGTCACGACGCGCAGGCCAATGGCGTGCGCGCACTGGGCGCGGCCTTCGCCAGCCGCTGCTTCCCGCAGGTGGACGTGTTCCTCGACACGCTCAGCGACGTCGACCGCGGTTACTTCCCGCGCGCGGGCCTGGTGGACCGCCGCTTCAACCCCAAGCGCGAAGGCCAGGCCCTGCGCAACCTGCATGGCGCGCTGAGCGAGCTGCCTGCGCCACAGGCGCCGCGCTGGGTGCGCGACCCGCAGTTCCTGGTGGGCACGGCGCATGTGGGCTCATCCACGCTCTTGCTGGTGCTGCCTGCGGGTGGTGGTGCGCTGATGCAGTTGCCCGACTGGCTGGACACGCAGGGCCTGCGCGTGAAGCGCTGGCTGGACCTGGCGAGCGGGGAGGACCGGACCTGGCCCGACGCGGACCCCGATGCGGCAAAGGTGCTTGAGGGCGCCTGCCTGATCGAACTCGCGGCCCATCGGGTGAAAGAGCGCGTCGAGGCCTGAGGGGTGCCCCTGCGAGGGGCACAGGGGACACCATAATTCCCCATGCCCACCCTCCGCCAGCTCAAGGCCCTGGCCCTCATCGGCCAGACCGGCAGCTTCACGCGCGCCGCCGAGAAACTGTTCATCACGCAGTCGGCCGTGAGCTCGCTGATCCGCGAGCTCGAGGAAGAGGTCGGCATGCCGCTGGTGCAGCGCGGCCGGGTCATCGGCCTGACCGAGGCCGGCGAGCACCTGCAGCGCGCGGGCCTGCGTGCCGACCTGGAAATCGAGCGCGCCCTCAAGGACCTGCGCCACGGCAAGACCGCCGAGCGCATCGTGCTGCGCGTGGCGGCCGGCTCGCTTTCCTCGGCTGCGCTGCTGCCGCCGGCCATCGCCAGCCTGCAGGCCAGCGAGCCGCAACTGAAGATCGCGCTCTTCGATCGTCCCGTGGGCATGCTGGGCGACATGCTGCTGCACGGCGAGGCCGACGTCGCCGTGGGCTCGATCGACTCGCCGCTGCGCCTGTCGGGCGAGCTGCGCTCCACCCTGTTGTTCGAGGATCGCATCGCCCTGGTGTGCGCGCGCGACTCGGCGCTGAGCGAGCAGGCCGAACAGGCGGGCGGGCTGGGCTGGAGCGACCTGCACCACACCGAGCTGGTGCTGGTGGGACGCACCGGTGGTCAGTGGAACCTGTTGCTGCAGGACCAGCTCGCCGAACACGAGGGCCTGGCCATCGGCCACGAGGTGCAGTTGCTTTCCACCGCGCTGGAGCTGGTGCGCGCCCGACTGGGCGTGGCCGTGCTGCCGATGTACGCCACGCGCCACCTGGAGTCACAGAGCTTTTGCGTGGCCCCACTGCTCAAGACCAGCGCGGGCTGGAGCACTTACTTCGTGACGCGCAACGGGCCGGTGGACGAGGCGAAGCTCGCGCCCATCGAGCGCTTGCGCGAGGCGCTGGCGGCGCAGGCACCGCTTGCCTGAACGGGCCATCGCCCGAACCCGGGCCCCTCAGGGCTTGGGCCTGGCTTTCCGGGCCTTGACGGCCGGCGCCGGCTTGAGCCGGGCACTCGCCTCGTCCAGCCACAGCAGCGCGTCGGTGTGCGCCATGAAGCGGCGCAGGTAGTCGGGTGAGAGCTCGCTCAGCAGGCCCAGGGTGCGCAGCACCAAGCGGTGCGGGTTGAGCGGCCCGGGGTTCTCGGGCCCGCGTTGCACGGCCTGCTGCACCTCGTCCTCGGCGTGCAGGCGCTCCCAGGTGTCGCGAAAGGCCTGCGCGCTGCGCAGTTCGGTGCGCGCGGCGAGGGGCTGTCCGCTGACGGTGGCGATGTGCCGGTTGAGCTGGGCCAGGACGCTGGCCTGGGTGGCGGTGGCCGAGCCGGGGCGGGACGCAGGGACCTCGTCGCGCTCAGTCACGTGCGGCTTTCCGGCTATCGCTGGCGGCCTTGGGTACGGGGGCCATCTCCACGCGGCGGTTGAGCGCGCGGCCCTTCTCGTCGTCGTTGGAGGCCACGGGTTGTTCGGCACCGAAGGCGGCGCTGAACACGCGCTGGCGCGGCATGCCTTCTTCGATGAGGGCGCGCGTGACGGTGAGCGCGCGCTGGGCCGACAGCTCCAGGTTGTCGGCGAAGCGCTGGTTGCCGGCCTGCACCGGGCGGTCGTCGGTGAAGCCGCTGACCATGAGCATCTCGTCGCGCTCGCCCAGGTACACCTGCAGCGGCGGCACCAGGCTGCGCAGGATCTGCCGGCCCTCGGGCCGCAGCTCGTCGGAGTTGAGCGCGAACAGCACGCTGCCGCTGATGCCGATGCGGCCGTTGTCCAGGGTCACGCGGCCGTTCTGCAGGGGAATGGCCAGGGCCTTTTCCAGCGCCATGCGGCGCTGCTCTTCCTGCTCGCGCTTGCGCACCTCGGCCTGCAGGCTGTTCACCAGGTCCATCTGCACCACCAGCACGCCCACCAGGATGAGCACGAAGGCGCCCACCAGGCCGGACATCAGGTCGCCGAACACGGCCCACACGGGGGCGTGGTGCTCGTCGCCGCCGTCGTCGGGGCGCTCGTCCAGGCCGGCCATCATGCGGCCTGCCTCCCCACGGGCTGCGCGCGCAGGCGGCGCAGGTCTTCCACGATGCCCTGCTGCGAGCTGATGCTCAGGTCGATCACCTCGCGGGCCTGCGCCACGTAGTAGGCGAGTTGTTCGTCGCTGCGCGCGATGGACTGTGTGACGGCGCTCTCCACGCCGCGCAGGCTCTCAATGAGCTTGTCGTTCGTGGCGCTGAACTGCTCCATGCCTTGGCCGAAGGCCTGACCCAGACTGGCCAGTTCGATCGCGCTGGCCTTGACCTGCGCGGCCACGTCCTCGGCGCGCACGGCCTGCACGCCCACGGTGTCGGCGAACTGGCGGCCCACCTGGTCGAGCACCGCGCCGGCCGAGGCAACGAGCGACTCGATGGCGGCCGCCTGCTCGCCCGTGCCCTGCTGCACGCGCTGCAGCAGCGAGTCGATGTGCTGCAGCAGCGCGCCGCGTTCCTGCAGCGCCTGCTGGTCGCGCTCGGCGAGCTGGGCCATTTCCTCGCGCCGCTGCGCGACCAGCTCGGCCGCGGCCCGGGGCGCTTCGCCGGCGGTGGCGATCAGGCGCGCCATCGGCGCTTCGAAAGCCGTGCCCAGCGCGGCGAGTTGGCGGGTGTGCTGCTCGCTCTGTCGGCTCTGTTGTTCGCTCATCGCGTTCTGCAGCTCGGTCAGGCGCTCGCGGTGTTCGGCCTGCGATCGGTTCAGGGTCTCCTGCACGCCCTGCATGAGCGCGCCGCTGCGCTGCTCGAAGCCGCTGCCGACGGCCTGCATCAGCGATTGCAGCGAGGCGTCCACGCGTTCGTGGTGGCGCGTGGTCTGCTCGACGATGGCGCCCATGGCCTGCGCCACGGCGCCCTGCAGGTTCTGCGCGGCGCTGCGGGCGCTGGCGTCCAGGCTGTCCTTGAGCGATTGTTCGACCGAGCGCGCGAGCTGCCGGTAGGCCTCGCCCGAGCTGTCCAGGAAACGCGTCTGGCGCGCGAGCAGTTGTTCGTCGAGCTGCTGACCGCGGCGCTCGATCTGTTCCACCAGGGCCTGCAGTTGCGTCACCACGGCGGGCAGGGCATTGGCCTGTTGCTGCAGGGCGTCGACGGTGGCCTGGCGCTGGTACGCGAGGGAGAAGGGCCGCAAGGCGTCGGCCACGCGCGCGTCGAGCTGGCGCGACACCTCGGCGCGCTCGCGCCGCGCGATGGCGGACATCAGGCCGAGCATGGCCGAGGTGGCCACGCCCACGACCGAGGTGCCGAAGGCCAGGCCCAGGCCCTTGATCGGCGCGGCCAGCGCCGCGCGGATCGCCTGCAGGTCGGCCGAGCCTTCGAGCGTGAAGACCACGCCTTTGAAGGTGAGCACCATGCCAAGGAAGGTGCCGAGCATGCCCAGCATCACCAGCAGGCCGATGAGGTAGGGCGTGAGCGCCAGGCCGGGCAGGGCGCCGCGCTCGTTTTCGATGCGCTGGCGCACGCCGTGGCGCAGCCCGGCGGGCACGCGGGCCAGCCAGTCGCCCAGCGTGGCGCCGGGCAGGGGCGCTTGCTGCAGCGCGGTGGCGAGTCCGGCGGTGTCGTGGCGGTAGCGGTGGATCTCGAGCGCGCCCAGCAGGAACACGCCGCCGATGAGCGCGGTCATGACGAGCGCGGTGGCGCTGGTGCCGATGAAACCGGCACCGACCCAGAAGACGGCCAGCAGGCCGAGGGCGAAGGCGGCGGCGACGAACGTGCGGTTCAGGAGGGGGCGGTTCATGGGTGTCTGTTCAGTGCGAGGCGCTGGCCTGGGCCAGGGCTTCGATGAGGCCGGTCACGGGCTGCAGGCGCAGCTCGAGCTCGGCCGCCAGGGCCTGCTGCAGCTCCTGCTCGAAGGGCTCGGGCCAGTCGTCGGGGTGGGTCTGGCGCAGTTGCTCGAAGCGCGCCTTGAGGAAGGCCGGCACGCCGGACAGCAGCCGCTGTTCACGCCCGGCCAACAGTCGGTCCAGCGTGGCGTCCAGTGCGGCAAGCCGCGCCAGCCGCGGCGAGGCCTTGGCCAGCGCTTGGCGCACGTGGGCGCGAAAGGCTTCGATGGCGGTTTCCATGCGGCGTTGCAGGTCGAGGCAGCGCTGGTGGTGCGGGGCGAAGGCGCTGTCCCCCGGCTCGACCGGCAGCGCGGGCGGGGCCGAAATGCCCTGGCGCAGCGTGGCGCGCAGGCGCTGCAGCGCCGCCTGCAGGTCGGCCACGCCGGCTCCGTTGGCCGCGCGGCGTGGGGCCAGGGCCGGCGGCGCCTGGTGCGCTGCCAAGTCCGGCGGCGCCTGGTGCGCTGAAAAGCCCGGCGGCGCCTGGTGCGCCGCGTGCAAGGCAATGGCGTCGCGCACGTCCAGCCAGCCGCCCAGGCGCTCGGCGAGGTCCTGGCGCGGGGTGTCGGGCTGGGCCGGCAGGTAGCCGGCAAGCTGGCGCACGAGGGCGGTGCGGTGGAAAGGGCGGTGCAAGAAAAATGCGGGGACGGCGGCGGGGAACCCGGCATTTTCCACCACCGGCGGCGCCCGGCCGGCCCCCGGGCATGGCGGTTGCCGGTGGTAACACCTTTCCCTCGACGCCGATGACGCCATGACCACCGTCCGCAAGGGCCAGGCCGCGCCCCCGCTCGACCGCGAGACCTTCAGCCGCCGCTTCCGCGCCGACTTCCACGACCCGGCCTTCGAGGCCGAGGCGCCCGCGCTGGCGCGCCTGGAGGCGATCGCCTGGCAGGCCTACCAGGACGGCCGCAAGGCGCCCCGGACGCACCCGGCCGGCCCGGCCTATGCCGATCCCACGTACGAGCTGTCGGACGAGTGGCGCGAGACGAAGGAGCGGCTGGCGGCGGCCCAGGCGCGCTGGCTCGATGAGGCCACGCCGTCGCGTGCGCTGGTGATTTGCGGGTCGGCGCGCAACGACGGCAGTTGCCCGGGCGAGATGTCGAAGACCTTCCGTCTCACGCGCATCGTGCGCGACGCGCTGGCGTCCGAAGGGATCGGCACCGATGTGCTGGACCTCAGCGAACTCACCTCGGGCTATGGCCGCCACATCCACCCATGCAAGGGCTGCCTGTCCACCGCCATGCCCCTGTGCCACTGGCCCTGCAGCTGCTACCCGAACCACGCCATGCGTCAGACGGGGGACTGGATGGCCGAGATCTACGAGCGCTGGGTGTCGGCGCATGCGGTGGCCATCGTCACGCCGGTGTACTGGTACCAGAGCCCCAGCCCCTTGAAGCTGATGATGGACCGGCTCGTCTGCGCCGACGGCGGCAACCCGGACCCGACGCGCACGCAGGGCAAGGACCCGGCCAAGGCCAAGGCGGTGGAACTGGCGGGGTGGGACTACCCGCAGCACCTGGCCGGCCGGGTCTACGGCGTGCTGGTGCACGGTGACGTCGGTGGCATCGAAGACACGCGGCGCCTGCTGTCGGACTGGCTCGACTGGATGGGCCTGATCGACGCCGGCATGCAGGCCCGGCTGGACCGCTACATCGGCTACTACCAGCCCTACGCGGACAGCCACGAGGCCCTCGACGCGGACGAATGCTTGCAGCAGGAGGCGCGCCATGTGGGCCTGGCGGTGGCGCATGCGGTGCGGGCGCTGCGCGCGGGCACGCTGCAGCGCGTCACGCCCGCGCTGCGGCGGCCGCGGCCCAAGTGAGATGAACCGAGCCCGTTTGAGGGAGCGCGATCACCCCGGGGCCGGGCACGCCGACTGCCCCCGACAGGGACGGGCGGTCGACACGGCGTGGACCGCCGTTCCAGGAAAGGACACCCCATGGCACGCAGCAGCATTCAGGGCACCAGCCCCGCACCTTCACAACCCGGAGGACGCGACACCGCGTCCCTCGGCCCCGGAGACTCCTCCGACAGCGGCAGCGACATGATGGGCATTGCCGACGACAGCGGGGGCGATCCCGGCGTGCCCGCCGACGTCGCTTCATCGCCCGACGCGCAGAACCCCACGCTGCTGCCGCCTGACGCCCTGGCGTCCTCGACGGATGCCGCCGGCACCGGCGAGAGCCGCAGCGCGAGCGACGACGGTGGCAGGGGCGACGGTTGGGACGTGGGCACGGACCAGGTGTTCACCCCGGGCGGGGGCGATGTCGACACCGACGAGGACCCCGACCTGGCGTTCATCGACGAAGCGCAGGCAGGCGATCCCGCGGAGGATGAAGGACTGGCGTCCGAAGACGACGACGAGACGCCGCCGCCCAGACCCGTCAAGCGCGGCTCCTGAAAACGCCGGGCAGAAACGCCCGGGCGCATCGTGGCCTGTAGACTCCACGCGCCGCGCGGCCTGCGCGGCGTTTCGTCAATGACAACTGGAGTCCTCCAAGCATGGCAACTGCAAAGAAGGCGGCACCGAAAGCCGCCGCCAAGAAACCCGTGGCCAAGACCAAGGCCGTGAAAGCCGCCCCCAAGGCAGCCGCGAAAGCCGCACCAAAAGCCACCGGCGCGCTGAAACCGATCAAGGACACCTTCAACAAGACCACCCTGGTCAACCACCTGGTGCAGGCCTCCGGCGCCGACGCCAAGACCGTCAAGGCCGTGCTGGGCTCGCTCGAAGCCACGATCCATGCGTCGCTGTCCAAAAAGGGCGCTGGCGCCTTCACCTGGCCCGGCGTGATCAAGATCACCGCGCTGCAGGTGCCGGCCAAGAAGGCCCGCAAGGGCATCGACCCCTTCACCAAGGTCGAGCGCATGTTCGCGGCCAAGCCGGCGTCGGTGAAGGTCAAGGCGCGCTTCTTCAAGAAGGTCAAGGACGCCGCGCTGTAAGCCACCGGCAAAGAAAAAGGGCCTTGTGGAACAAGGCCCTTTTTTTTGCAGATTGGTGGAGCCGAGGAGGATCGAACTCCCGACCTTCGCATTGCGAACGCGACGCTCTCCCAGCTGAGCTACGGCCCCNNTCGCATTGCGAACGCGACGCTCTCCCAGCTGAGCTACGTCCCCACGAATCGCGGATTCTAGCGAATCTTTGTTCAGGCCATGCCGTTGCGGCTGGCCAGCTCCACGAACAGCGCGGAATGGTCGAGGTCGGACAGGCCGTGGTCCGTCGCCTCGGCGAACAGGCGCTCGAACAGCGCGGTGATCGGCGCCTCGAAGCCGATCTCTTCAGCGGTGTTGAGCGCGTTGCGCATGTCCTTCAATTGCACCGTCATGGCGGCGCGCTTGGCGAAGTCGCGCTCGACCATGCGCTGGCCGTGCACCTGCAGGATGCGGCTGTCGGCGAAGCCGCCCGAGATGGCCTGGCGCACCTTGGCCATGTCGGCGCCGCCCTTCTCGCACAGCAACAGGGCCTCGGCCACGGCGCCGATGGTGATGCCCACGATCATCTGGTTGGCCAGCTTGGCGAGCTGGCCCGAGCCGTGCGGCCCCACGTGCGTCACGCGCCCCAGCACCTCCAGCACGGCGCGGGCGCGCTCCACGTCGGCGGGCTTGCCGCCGGCCATGATGGCCAGGGTGCCGGCCTCGGCGCCCACGGTGCCGCCCGAGACGGGCGCGTCCAGGTGGTGCACACCCAGGGCCGCCAGGCGTGCCGCGTGGTCGCGCGCCTGGCGCGGCTGGATCGAGGACATGTCGACTACCAGGGCGCCACGGCGCAAGGCTTCGGCGACGCCTTGTCGGAACAGCACGTCCTCCACCACCTCGCCGTTCTCCAGCATGGTGATGACGATGTCGGCGCCGCTCACCGCGTCGGCGGCGGTGTCGGCCACGCGCGCGCCGAAGGGCGCGAGCCGATCGGCCTTGGTGCGCGAGCGGTTCCACGCGCTCACCGCGCAGCCGGCTTCGCACAGGCGCCGGCCCATGGGAAAGCCCATCAGGCCGATGCCGAGCACGGCGACGGCGTGGGATGGCAGGGAGGAGGGGGTGTCGGTCATGGTGCGGATCCCTTCAGGGCGGGGCGCGGGGGCAGGTGTGCGGGCAAAAAAAATCGCGGCCCCCGGCTTTCACCAGGGACCGCGCAAGTGGACCGGCTATCGAAATAGCTGGGGACCACGGAGTTGAACGGTGGCATCGGGGGCGGGCTCCGTCGATGCAAAGGCAATCTGTTCGGCCAGTGTGCCGCTGGCCTTTTCCGAGTGATCGGTGATGAGCGCCTCGGCCAGGGCGGCGTTGCCCTGCGCGATGGCTCTGGCGATCGCCTCGTGCTCGTCCCACACGGGCGCGCGCAGGTGCTCGAGTTGCAGCGCCAGGCCCATGGCGCGGCGGATGTGGTGCCAGTGCAGCAGCGCACTTTGCTCGATCAGCGGGTTGCCGGCGGCGCGGTAGACCGCGGTGTGAAAGGCCAGGTCGCAGTCGATCAGGGTCTTGACGTCGCCTTCGCGTTCGGCGGCTCGGCCGGCGGCGAGCACGGCCGGGTCGATGCGCACGCGCCGCTGAGCGGCCAGTCGCACGGCCAGCCGGTCCAGCGCCACGCGCACCTGGTAGACCTGGGCGATCCACTGGCCATCCAGCGAGGCCACCTGCAGGCCGCGCACGCGTTCGCCGTTGTTCTGCGGCGCGTCCTGCACGAAGCCGTCCTTGCGCAGCAGGCGCAGCGCCTGCATCACCGGCTGACGCGACACCGCGAAGCGCTCGGCCAGTTCCTCCTGGCGGATGCGCTGACCCGGCCGCAGCACGCCCGAGCTGATGGCGTCGAGCAGCGCCCGGTAGACCTGGTCGGCCAGGTCGGGCGTCGATTCGAGGCGGAGCAGTTGGGCGGTCATGCCGGCGGTGCGAATTCTGTATACGGAATTCACGCAGCATACCCCAGATGCCCCGGATTTCCCCGGATGCCGGTGGTTTCAGGGGGAAACCCCAGGGGGTTGTCGATGACACAATCGCCGCCCATGGACCTGAGCTTCAACCAAGACCCCGCCTGGCTCGACCGCGAGTACAACAACCGCGCCCTGGTGCCCGACCACCCGTCGTACTTTCAGCGCTGGGCCCAGGCCTCGCAGCAGGCGCGCCAGCAGGGTGGGGCGCTGGTCGACGTGCGCTACGGTCACGGGCCGCTGGAGCAGCTCGACATCTTCCCGGCCCGGGGTGGGGCGGGCGCCGCGCCGGTGCTGTTCTTCATCCATGGCGGCTACTGGCGCGCGCTCGACAAGTCCGACCATTCCTTCCTGGCGCCGCTGTTCCAGCGCCTGGGGGTGTGCGTGGTGGTGGCCAACTACGCGCTGGCGCCGGCCATCACCATCCCGGGCATCACGCTGCAGATGGTGCAGGCACTGGCCTGGACGCACCGCCACATCGCCGCACACGGCGGCGACCCGAGCCGCATCACCGTGGCGGGCCATTCGGCGGGCGGGCACCTGGCGGCCATGATGCTGGCCTGCCGCTGGCCCGAGGTGGGCGCCGATCTGCCGGCCTCGCTGGTGCGCAACGCGCTGTCGATCTCGGGGGTGTTCGATCTGGAGCCGGTGCGCCGGGCGCCCTTCGTGCAACCCTCGCTCCAGCTCACGCCCGATCAGGTGCGCAAGGCCAGCCCGGCGCGACTGCCCTCACCGGGTCTGCGCCAGGGGCGCGGTGAACTGGTGGCCGTGGCTGGTGGCGACGAGAGCGGTGAGTTCCGCCGCCAGAACCGGCTGATCCGCGAGGCCTGGGGGGCCGAGGTGGTGCCGGTGTGCGAAGACCTGCCGGGCCTGAACCACTTCAGCGTGCTGGACGCCCTGGTGGAACCCGGGCACCGCCTGCACACGCTGGCGCGCGGCCTGCTCGGCGTGTGATGTAAGGCGCCTGCGGCGCCTTACATCAGCAGGTGTTCGCCCGCGTTGTCCCCGCCCAGGATCACGTAGTTCACCTTGCGGATGTCCAGCAGCTTCGTGCCGCCGGCATAGCTGATGGAGCTCTGCACGTCCTGCTCCATCTCGGTCAGCGTGTGCGCCAGCGGGCCCTTGATCGGCTCCAGGATGCGCTTGCCTTCCACGTGCTTGTACTCGCCCTTGTTGAAGTCGCTGGCCGAGCCGTAGTACTCCTTGTAGAGCACGCCGTTCTCTTCCACCGTCTGGCCGGGCGATTCCTCGTGGCCTGCGAACAGGGAGCCGATCATCACCATGCTGGCGCCGAAGCGCACGCTCTTGGCGATGTCGCCGTGGCAGCGGATGCCACCGTCCGCGATGATGGGTTTGGTGGCCACGCGCGCGCACCACTTGAGCGCGCTGAGCTGCCAGCCGCCGGTGCCGAAGCCGGTCTTGAGCTTGGTGATGCAGACCTTGCCCGGCCCCACGCCCACCTTGGTCGCGTCGGCGCCCCAATTCTCCAGGTCGATCACGGCCTCGGGCGTGGCCACGTTGCCCGCGATCACGAAGGCCTTGGGCAGCTTGTCCTTGAGGTAACCGATCATGTTCTTCACGCTGTCGGCGTGGCCGTGCGCGATGTCGATGGTGATGTACTCGGGGCTCAGGCCCTCGGCCGCCAGCGTGTCCACCGTCGCGTAGTCGGGCGCTTTCACGCCCAGCGAGATGGAGGCGAAGCAGCCCTTGGCGTGCATGTCGCGCACGAACTGCACGTTGTCCAGGTCGAAGCGGTGCATGACGTAGAAGTAGCCGTTCTGCGCCAGCCAGGTGCAGATGGCCTCGTCCACCACCGTCTTCATGTTGGCGGGCACCACGGGCAGGCGGAAACGCCGCCCGCCGAGTTCCACACCCGCGTCGCATTCCGAGCGGCTGTCCACGCGGCACTTGCGCGGCAGCAGCAGGATGTTGTCGTAGTCAAAGATCTCCATGAACCAGGCTCCTGAGGGCTGTTGTTGAACAGATGAGCGCTTGGCCTGGCCGGTTCCTTTGCCGCGCGAGGGGCAAAAAGAAAACCGGGCGCAAGAATCTTGGGCCCGGTGCGCGATTCTAGACCGATGGTCCGGTGGCCGATGCTTATGGCTCCCATATGCCCCCACGTATGGCGCGGTTGGCACGCGGGCGCTTCCTACAATCCCGTGATGCCCCTGGACACCCCCCCGAACGCCTCGCCGCTGGTCGCCGGCCTCAACCCCGAGCAGGCGGCCGCCGTCACCTTGCCCGCCGAACACGCGCTCATCCTCGCCGGCGCCGGCTCGGGCAAGACGCGCGTGCTCACCACGCGCATCGCCTGGCTGCTGCAGACCGGCCAGATCGGCCCCGGGGGCGTGCTGGCCGTGACCTTCACCAACAAGGCCGCCAAGGAAATGGTCACGCGCCTGTCGGCGCTGCTGCCCGTCAACGTGCGCGGCATGTGGATCGGCACCTTCCACGGCCTGTGCAACCGCCTGCTGCGCGCGCACCACCAGCTCGCGGGCCTGCCCGCCACCTTCCAGATCCTGGACACGCAGGACCAGCTCTCGGCCATCAAGCGCCTGTGCAAGCAGTTCAACGTGGACGACGAGCGCTTTCCGCCCAAGCAGCTGCAGTACTTCATCGCCGGCTGCAAGGAGGACGGCATGCGCCCGCGCGACGTGCCTGCGCGCGACGAGGACGCACGCAGGAAGGTCGAGCTGTACGCGCTGTACGAGGAACAGTGCCAGCGCGAGGGCGTGGTCGATTTCGGCGAACTGATGCTGCGCAGCTACGAGCTGCTGCGCGACCAGGATGCCATCCGCGCACACTACCAGCGGCGCTTCCGCCACATCCTGATCGACGAGTTCCAGGACACGAACAAGCTGCAGTACGCCTGGATCAAGCTGTTCTCGCCACCACCCATGGAGGGCCTGGACGTACAGGGCAACGCCGTGTTCGCGGTGGGCGACGACGACCAGAGCATCTACGCCTTTCGCGGCGCGCGCGTGGGCAACATGGCCGACTTCGTGCGCGAGTACCGCGTGCAGCACCAGATCAAGCTGGAGCAGAACTACCGCAGCGTGAGCAACATCCTCGACGCGGCGAACCACCTCATCGGCCACAACCAGCGCCGCCTGGGCAAGAACCTGCGCACCGAGGCGGGCGCGGGCGAGCTGGTGCGCATCAACGAGTCGGTGAGCGACTTCGCCGAGGCGCAGTGGATCGTGGACGAGATCAAGGCGCTGGTGCGGGAAGAGGTTCCCCGCAGCGAGATCGCCATCCTCTACCGCAGCAACGCGCAGAGCCGCGTGGTGGAGACCGCGCTGTTCAACGCCGGCCTGCCCTACCGCGTGTACGGCGGCCTGCGCTTCTTCGAGCGCGCCGAGGTCAAGCACGCGCTGGCCTACCTGCGCCTGATCGAGAACCCGCGCGACGACACCAGCTTCCTGCGCGTGCTCAACTTCCCGCCGCGCGGCATCGGCGCGCGCAGCGTCGAGCAGCTCCAGGACGTGGCGCGTGCGGCCGGCTGCTCGCTGCACGACGCGGTGAGCGCGGTCACGGGCCGCGCGGGCACGGCCATCGCCGGCTTCGTCGCCAAGGTGGACGTGATGCGCGAGCGCAGCGAGGGCAGCACCCTCAAGGACATCGTCGAACTGGTGCTGGAACACAGCGGCCTGGTGGAGCACTACCGCCAGGAACGCGAGGGCCAGGAGCGCGTGGAGAACCTGGAGGAACTGGTCAACGCGGCCGAGAGCTTCGTGATGCAGGAAGGCTTCGGCCGCGAGGCGGTGGCGCTGACGCAGAGCCCGGCGAGCCAGGGCCTGGACCCGAACGCACCGCTGATCGATGAGGCGCTGGCGCCCGACGCCGAGACCGGCGAGACCCTGAGCCCGCTCGCGGCCTTTCTCTCGCACGCCGCGCTGGAATCGGGCGACAACCAGGCCCAGGCCGGACAGGACGCGGTGCAGCTCATGACCGTGCACGCCGCCAAGGGCCTGGAGTTCGACTGCGTGTTCATCGGCGGCCTGGAAGAAGGCCTGTTCCCGCACGAGAACGCCATGAGCGACCGCGACGGCCTGGAGGAAGAGCGCCGACTGATGTACGTGGCCATCACGCGCGCGCGCAAGCGCCTGTACCTGAGCCATTCGCAGACGCGCCTGCTGCACGGGCAGACGCGCTACAACCTCAAGAGCCGCTTCTTCGACGAACTGCCCGAGCACTGCCTGAAGTGGCTGACGCCGCCGCAGGCCTCTGGCTGGGGCGGCATGGGCAGCGCGGGCTGGGGCGGGCACCGCGCGATGGGCGCGCCGGTGCCGCAGCCCGCGTGGTCGCCGGCCTGGAAGGCCGCCAGCGCGCCCGCGCCCGAGCCCGACCGTGGCACGCCCATCAAGAGCGGCATGGCCGTGTTCCACAACAAGTTCGGCGAAGGCAAGGTGCTGGCCGTGGAGGGCGCGGGCGACGACGCGCGCGCGCAGGTGAGCTTCTCGCGCCACGGCACCAAGTGGCTGGCGCTCAGCGTGGCCAAGCTGACCCCCATCGAATAGGTCCGCCCCCGCGCGGGCCTGCGGCCCGCTCCCCCCGGCCGGGGGCGACACCGACGGACCGGCGAAGCCGGATCCGTGGTGTCTCTTGGTTCGGCCCCGGTGTGCGATCAGCTGCCGATCACCCCGCCATCGTTCTTGGTGATCACGACCGTGGCCGAGCGCGGGCGCTGGCCCGCGCCATAACCCGCGCTGCTCGGCCAGCGGCTCTCGTACTTCGCCGGGTCGCCGATGTCAGCCATCTTCGTGTTTTCGCCCGCGTGCTGGATGTTCACGAAGATCGCGCGGCCATCGGGCGTCTCGGTGATGNNCGGTTGCCGGATTTCACCGGGCGCGCACCGCCGTCGCCCACCTGGCCGGGCAGCGCGGCCAGCAGCATGCAGTTGGTCTTGTCGGTGTAGGCGCCGTCGTCGGTCTCGATCCAGCAGATGCCGGTGGCGGCGCTGAACACCAGGCCGTCGGGCGAAGAGAGGTCGTTCTCGTCGCTCAGGTTGGAGAGGTTGATGCTGGCCTTGTCGGCGTCGGCTTCGGAGGCGAAGAGGTAGATGTCCCAGCGGAACTTCGCCTCGGCGGGCGTGGCCTCGGCCAGTCGCACGATGTGGCCGTGCACGTTGCCCTTCTGCTCCTTGCCGGCCTTCATGTCGCTGTACGCGCGCGGGTTGGCGGCGTCCACCGTGGCCTCGGTGCGCTGGCTGTTGTTGGTCAGCGTGATGTAGACCTCGCCGTTCTTCGGGTTCACGCCGGTCCACTCGGGCCGGTCCATCTTCGTGGCGCCCGCCGCGTCGGCGGCCAGGCGCGTGAACACGCAGACGTCGGCCTGGGTCTTGAAGTCGAAGCCCTTGAAGCCGCTGATGGCGGGGTTCCTTGGCGAGAGTTCCAGCCAGTCGCCGCTGCCGTCGGCGTTGAAGCGCGCCACGTACAGCGTGCCCGCGTCCAGGTACTTGTCGCCCGCGGCCAGGCGGTTGCGCGGCTTGGCGTCGGCCGGGTCCCACTTTTCGGCGGAGACGAACTTGTAGATGTACTCGCCGCGCGCGTCGCAGCCCATGTAGGCCACCACCGGCTGGCCGTCCACCGGCTTGGCGAAGCTCACGTTCTCGTGCGCGAAGCGGCCCAGCGCGGTGCGCTTGGTCAGCAGGGTGTTGGGGTTGTAGGGGTCGAGCTCGACCACGTAGCCGAAGGTGTGGAACTCGTTGCGGTAGTCCTCGCGCGCGCTCGCGCCGGTGGCGCCGGTGTTCCAGCGCTGGAAGCGGTCGTCGCTGCCACCGGACTCCCACCCGTGGCGGGTGGCCGCGCCCGCTTGGCGGCCGTAGCGCTTGAAGGCGGCGGTGATCTTCGGGTCGTTGCGGCGCGCGTCGTCCTGCGCGTCGCGGAAGAAGTAGCCGAACCAGTTCTCCTCACCCGAGACCAGCGTGCCCCACGGCGTCTTGCCGGTGCCGCAGTTGTTGACCGTGCCGCGCGCCTTGGTGCCGTTGGGGCTGTACTTCGTGACCAGGTGCGCGCTGCCGGCGGCCGGGCCGGTGAAGATGGCCTCGCTCAGGGTGGTGATGCGGCGGTTGTAGGGCGAGCCCGGCTGCGTGGCCCAGCGGCGGCCGTCGCGGCGCACCTCCACCACGGAGATGCCGTGGACCATCAGTTCCTTGTCGATCTCGGCCGCCGGGCGCGGCAGCGTGGCCGTGCCGCCGTTGGCGTGGATGAAGAAGGAGGAGAGCTTCTCGTCGGTGGTGGCCTCGTGGTTCATGGCCAGCAGGCCGCGCGAGGTGAAGCTGCCCGAGGGCTGGTTCTGCGCGTCCAGGCCGAACCATTCGATGCCGTCGTGGTGGTCGCCGGCGCGCTTGCCCCATTGCTCGTCGGTGCCGTCGTTCCTGAAGGCGGGCACATCGGCGCCCAGCGGGTCGCCACCGGCGTAGAGCACCTGCGCGGTGTAGCCGGGCGGCACGGTCACCGCGTCGGCCGTGGTGCGGGCCACGGGCGTGAAGCCGAGCTGGTTGACGGGCTGGGGGCCGGCGGGCGAAGCCGGCGTGGCACAACCGGCCAGCACCGCGCTGCCCACCACGGCCGCGCCGGCACCGCCGCGCAGCAGGTGGCGGCGGCTCAGGCGCGTGGCCAGCACGCTGTCGAAACTGGCGTTGCCGCTGCGGTTGGAGTCTTCGTCGTTGAAGACCTCGCCGGGCCGGCGGGTGTTCTGTTCGCGCATACCTGTCCTCGTGGGGTGTTGTGTGACTCCCCGGATCGTTCACACGTGGCGTGACGATCGCGTGACAGTCATGTGGCGAACTCAGGCTTGTCGCGAAGGCACAGGCCTAGAACAAGTCCTTGTCGAATCGCGGGATCGCATCGACCATCGCGTCGAGCCGCTGCGCGCGCGCGATCACCGCGTGCGCGATCGTGGTCACGGTGCCGCGCTCGGCGTCGGTGTAGACCGGGTCCTGTGCCACCGCGAGGGCTTCCTTCTGCGCCAGCCGGCACAGCTGCCGGAGTTCCCGGGCAAAGAAGCGCCTGTCGATGCCGCACCGTTCGCAGTGGTCTGCCAGCGGGAACGGCGCCACGTCCTGGAAATGGAACGCATCGCCGAAGGCCATCGCGAATTCGTGGTCGATCTGGTCTGCGTCGAAGTGCAGGACGCTGACCAGGTCGTACAGCGGACACACGCTCAAGCCACCGGGCCCGACTTGGAACGAGAGGTTCTTGCCGTGCGCATCGCTGTTGCCCAACAGCAGCGTGAGGATGGACCAGAAACCCATTTGCCGCAGGCCGACGGCCGGGTGTTCGAGCCGGGGGCGCAAGGCATTCAGGCGGGCAAAGCTCGCCCCGTCGCGGATGTGGGCCACGTCCCGGCCGCTGCCGATGTTGCGTTCGTATTTCATGGACACCGGCAGATCCAGCGCCTGGCAGCCGTCGATGACGTGCAGGCGGCGCACGCGCGGCAGTGCGCCATCGGCCACGCCGGGCACCGCCGGCCCGGGCAGTTCGACGCGATCGAAACGGCGGATGCACAACACCGGATCGGGTACGCGAACAATGTCCACGTGGGCCACCATGGTCTGCCGATACGCGAGGTGTCCCAAGCGGGCAGCCAATCGCATGCAGTAGTGCTCGTTGGCCACCATGTGCTTGAGATGGGAGCGGCGGGGCTCGGGTTTGAGGATGTGCGTCGACGACAGCGAGCCATCCACCAGGAACAGGCGTTCGCCGGCTTTCTGCACCAGGAGCTTGTCCTGCTGGCCCGCCACCGACAGGCGCACCTTCCCGTCCCATACGGTGAAGGGAAGGCTGTCGCGGTTGGCGATGCGCTCGTGCAGTTCTTCTGCCGTGATCTCACGCGCGCTGGGGGGAATGTTGTCGGGCGTCTGTCCCGGCGGCAGGAAGCTCAGGGCGCCGGTGGTTTCGCGGCCCAGGTGGCGGATCAGGCCGAAGACGTTGCTTTTTGAAATGGCCTCCACGCGCGAGAGGTCGTCGAGCGCATCGCCCTCGGGCAGCAGGTTTTCCAGGAAACGGCGGATGGCGGCCGAGCCCGGCGGCGTGTGGAGGGGCAGAGCGGGTGCCAAGGGAAAGCCAGGGCCGGATGCCACCCAGTCCAGTGAGTAGCTCAGACTGAAGCTGCCTTCCAGCGGGTTTTGCGTCAGTTCGCCCACGGGCGTTTTGCCCGCAAACACCTGCAGCGTGTAGTCGGCCTGGCGATAGGCGGGTGCTTCACTCGCCCTGGTTGCCATCGCGCGCCTCCGTGATGTTCGCGGCGGCTTCTGCCTGCACGGCGCGCAGCGCCCGCGACGCTTGTGCGTGCGGCATCACCAGCAGGGCCAGGCCCATGGTGTCGAGCAGCTTGAGCAGCTTGTCGGTGGTCACCGGCTTGCCGTTTTCGAGCCGGGAGACAAGGTCGCTGGACACGCCCGCCAGTTGGGCGGCGTCGTCGATGCGGAAGCCGCCCCGGGCGCGGGCGTTGCGCGCGATGAGGCCCAGTTCAGGCAAGCCCTGGGCCAGCGGCGACAGCCCGGGATCGACAGGGGGGAGTTTTCTTGCCATAGTTTCGCTAAACCGAAATTATCGAGGCCAACGGAGGTGGCACACAATTTTTCCGTGTATCGCGAAATTATCGGAACATTGGCCTGGTTGTGCAATATTGTTCCGCTATTGCGGAATAAATGCCGCATTCAACCCACGCTGTCGTTGCAGCAGCGGCCGACCCATGCGGATGGGCTCGCCGGCCATGGCGCCCGGGGCCAGCGCGAAGCCCGGCGGCGCCAGCACGATGACGGTGGAGCCGTGCTCGAAGTGACCCATCTCCTGCCCGCGCGCGTAGGCCGCGTCGCAGGGCAGTTCGTCGGGTCCGCGGTAGCGCGTGTTCAACGGCAGGGGCAGGGCGCGCAGGCGCAGGCTGGCCACCAGAATGGCGGCCACCGGCACCAGCACCAGCGGCGTGCCGTCGTGCAGCCGCGTGAACAGTGCGGCGCGCTCGTTGCGGCAGAACAGGCGCTCCACGCGCTTGAGCGCGATGGGGTTCACGTTCCAGGTGTCGCCGCTGAAGTGCGTCACGTGCTCCAGGGTGAGCGCCTCGGGCGCGTGGAAGCGGTGGTACATGGCCGAGGTCAGCCGCAGCGTCACGAACTGGCCGCCGCGCAGGGTGTCGATGGCCGCCTGGCTGCGCGGCGAGGTGCCGAGCAGCTCGGTGAGCGCGTACGGGAAGCCCTTGGCCTGGAACACCTGGGCCTGCGGGTCGTCGCCGATGCGCCCGCTCGCGCCCACGATCGCGTCGCAGGGGCTCACCAGCACCGACGGGTTGGCGTCCACCGGCCGCGCGCCCTCCCGCAGTTCGCGTGTGAAGCAATCGTGCAGGCTGTCGAAGCGCTGCTTTTTCGCGTCGCTCAGGTCGAGGTCGGTGAAGGCCTTCCACACGGCCATGGACGCGTCGCGCACCAGCGGTTGGCGGATGCCGCTGAACCAGCCCATGAAGCGCGTGAGCGCCAGGCGCGGCACGCGGTTGGTGAGCAGGAAGTTCAGGTCTTCGCTCAGCGCCAGCCGGCGCAACTGGCGTTGCACGAAGCCGTGATCGTTCTGTCGCAATGTTTTCATCGTTGGGTCATCCGGGGGCCATACAAGTGCGGGAACACCACGACGCCCCCAACGCCATGTCCCTTCTGCCTTATGCCTTGCCAGCCGGTTCGCTTCTGCTGGCCCTGCCTTACCTGAAGCAGCGCCTGGCGCTGTCGCGCGCCAAGCACCGCTCGCTCGCGGGGCACTCGCGCATGGCCAAACGCCTGGCGGGCTGGCTGCCGGGCTACGCCTTTGACGACGCGCACTTCTTCCGGGCCGATGGCGCCCACGAGGCCCTCGCCGCGCAGCGCCGCGCGGCCTTCGACACGCTGTGCGCCGGCTACGCCGAGCGCTATGCCAAGTCCCTGGCGCTGACCGCCGAGGCGCGCGAGGGCCTGGCCGATCTGCAGCTCACCGGCGCCTACCGCGTGCCCTTTCCCTTCAGCCCCTACTTGCGCGAGCGCCTCAAGGTCGGCGCCTTCGTTCAATCGGCCAGTGGCGTGGAAGTGGAAGACCTCGACGGCAACCGCTTCCTCGACCTCACCGGCTCCTACGGCGTCAACGTCTTCGGCGTGGACTTCTACAAGGCCTGCATGGAAGAGGGTGCGGCCATCGGCCTCGAACTCGGCCCCGTGCTGGGCGCCTACCACCCGGTGGTGGCCAGCAACATCGCGCGCTTGAAGGCCATCTCCGGCCAGGACCAGGTGTCCTTCCACATGAGCGGCACCGAGGCCGTGATGCAGGCCGTGCGCCTGGCGCGATACCACACGAAGAAGAAGAACCTGGTGCGCTTCTGCGGCGCGTACCACGGCTGGTGGGAAGACGTGCAGCCCGGCCCCGGCAACCCCATGCCCCCACGCGAGACCTACACCCTCAAAGACATGGACGAGCGGAGCCTGCAGGTGCTGCGCACGCGCCGCGACATCGCCTGCGTGCTCATCAACCCCTTGCAGGCCCTGCACCCCAACCGCAACGCGCCGGGGGACTCCACGCTCATGAACGGCCTGCGCAGCGCCGGCTACGACCGCGCGGCCTACACGCAGTGGCTCAAGCGCTTGCGCGAGGTGTGCACCGAGCGCGGCATCGTACTGATCTTCGACGAGGTCTTCCTGGGCTTTCGCCTGGCGCCAGGTGGTGCGCAGGAATACTTCGGCGTGAAGGCCGACATGGTGACCTATGGCAAGTCGGTGGCCGGTGGGTACCCGGTGGGCGTGGTGTGTGGCCGCGCCGAGCTGATGAAGCGCTTCCGCGCCGACCGCCCCGCCGACCTCTGCTTCGCGCGCGGCACCTTCAACTCCCACCCGCACGTGATGGGCGGCATGCACGCCTTCTTCAAGCGCCTGGACAGGCCGGAGGTGCAGGCGATGTACGCCGGCAGCGACGAGCGCTGGAACGCGCGCCGCGAGCGCTTCAACGCCGCCATGGCCGAAGCGGGCCTGCCGGTGCGCGCGGAGAACCTGCACAGCGTGTGGACGCTGGGCTACACGCAACCGGGGCGGTATCACTGGATGTTCCAGTACTACCTGCGTTGGCATGGCCTGGCCTTGAGCTGGGTGGGCACGGGGCGCTTCATCTTCGCGCTGAACTTTGACGATGCGGCGTTCGATGAGGTGGTGCAACGCTGCGTGGCGGCTGGCAAGGACATGCAGGCGGCTGGCTGGTGGACGCTGCCTGAGGGCGTGGACGCCAAGGTCATCGGCAAGCAGTTGCGCAAGGAGACCTTGTCGGCGTTTTTCGGGAGGCACTGAGTCTTTCTCCAGCTGCTGGCTTGACGTTCCAGCGGCTTTCTCCGGCGGGGCCGGTCGTCGGCGCTCGGGTGTCCGGCTCCGCGACTGTCCCCCGGAACGGAGCGCTGGCGCGCTCCNNACGACCTCGTTGGCACTCGGTCTGTGGGCGCGCCACCGCTTCTTCGGCTCGCGGACGCTGGGGTGCACTGCGTAGCGAAATAAAGGAGGAGGACGGCGCAGCCGTCCGGGGGACATTCGCGGAGCAGTGCACCCAGTGGCCGCGAGCTTCGCGAGGTGTTCGAGCGAATCGCATCGAACACCAACAACACACGTCAGCGATGCCCCACACCCGGGTCGATGAGCTGACCACGCAACAGGAACAACGGCGCCTTGTGGTACAGCTTGATGTCGTGGAACGGGTCGGTCAGGATCTTCGTCGCCCACACCAGTCCCGTCTGGATGTCCTGCAGGAAAAACAGGTGAATGGTGCGGAACAGCAGCCCGCCGATGCCCAGCCCCAGCCACAGCGTGCCCACGTGGCGGATGTAGCCCCAGTTGTCGTGGTGCGGCTCGAACAGCCCCAGCACCGCGGGATCGATCCACACCAGCACCGGCGCCAGCGCCCACAGGCTCATCAGCACCACCTTGCGGCGCAGGTTGTAGCCTACCTTGATCTCTTCCTTGTACTCGTGCGTCGCCTGGTTCACGTGGTCGTAACCCTTGGGCTCGAAAAAGAAGTGCCCCGCCTGGCGCGAGGTCATCGACACCAGCCACGCGATCAGCGCCGAGATGATCGGATCGAACCACAGCATCACATACGCGACCACGAAGCTGATCGCGCTGATCAGGTGCAGCGTCTGGTTGATGCGGCTGTGGTGGTAATAGCGGTGGTCGTCCCAGCGCTGGATTTCCAGGGTCTTGAAAAAGTCGTTCAAGGCAGACGCTCCATCGTCGAAGTGAAGGGAATCGGGCAGAAAACCCGCGCATGGTCGGACGGGTCTGTGAAATCGCGGTGACAGCAGCGCGCCGTCATCGGCGTGGCACGGGCCTGTCACCGCGTCGTCGCTCTGTCATGAAACTGCCGCGAAGCGGCATGAGCATGCGCCCATGAGCAGCTCGAACGCCGAACCCATCCTGGTCGAGGAATTTCCGGCGGCAAGGCCGTCGCTTCGGCTGTCCGTGGTGACGGAAACCTGGCCGCCCGAGATCAATGGCGTCGCGCTCACGCTCTCGCGGCTCGTGCAGGGCCTTTGCGCGCGCAACCATCAGGTGCAGTTGATTCGGCCGCGCCAGGCGCGCGAAGAGGCGGCCCGCCAGGACCCGGGCTTCCAGGAACTCCTGATGCGCGGCATGCCCATCCCGCGCTACCCCGACCTCAAGCTCGGCCTGCCAAGCAAGGGATCGCTGGTGCGCGCCTGGACGCTGCACCGGCCCGATCTCGTGCACATCGCGACCGAAGGTCCGCTGGGCTGGTCGGCCTTGCAAGCCGCGCGGCGCCTGCGCCTGCCCGTCACCTCCGACTTTCGCACCAACTTCCACGCCTACAGCCGGCACTACGGTGTCGGCTGGCTCAAGACGCCCATCGTGGCCTACCTGCGCAAGTTCCACAACCTCACGCGCTGCACCATGGTGCCCACGCAAGGTCTGCGGGCGGAACTGCAAGCCATCGGGTTCCAGAACGTGCAGGTCGTCGCGCGCGGCGTGGACACGCAGCTCTTCAGCCCCGAGCGCCGCGACGAGGCCTTGCGCCAGTCATGGGGTGCCGGCCCCGATGCCCTGGTGATGGTGGCGGTGGGGCGCCTCGCGGCCGAAAAGAACCTGGAGGTGGTCATCCAGGCCTACGAAGCGATGCGCAGTGCGCGCGAGGACGTGCGCCTGGTCTTCGTGGGCGACGGCCCGATGCGGGCCGCGCTGCAGCAGCGATGTCCGGCCGCGCACTTCGCCGGCATGCGCCGTGGCGAAGACCTGGCCGCGCACTACGCCAGCGCCGATCTGTTCGTCTTCCCGAGCCTGACGGAGACCTTCGGCAACGTCACCATCGAGGCGCTGGCCAGCGGCCTGCCGGTCCTCGCCTTCGACACCGCGGCGGCGGGTGATTGGGTGAGACCGGGACACAACGGCTGGCTCCTGCCGGTGGACGACGCGCGGGGCCTGGCACAACAGGCGCTCGCGCTGGCCCGCGACCCTGCCCAGGTGCGCGCCGCCGCCGCCCATGCGCGCGCTCAGGTCGCGCAACTCGACTGGCAACAGATCGCTCGCCAGGTGGAAGAAATCTTCTTGCGCACCGCCGGCTGGTCGAGCCCCGCGCCGGCCGCATCGCCGCAGACATCGCTTGCCGTCTGAACCGCGGCGGCGGGCGGGCACTGACACCGCCGCGTCACACCGGGTTCATGGCTTGGTCATCTCGCCTGCATAGCCTTGCGGGCTCCCACGTTCCCTATCCTGGAATCATTCGATGAAACACGAGATCGACAGCGAAGACCTGCCCACCAATACCAGCCACAACGAGCACTTCCAGGCGGTCGTGAACCGCGCGGTGAGCCGTCGCGGCTTTCTGCTCAAAACGGGTGTCGGCGCGGCCGCCGTGGGCTTCCTCTCGGCCGGCCTCACCGGCTGCGGCGGCGGTGGTGATGGTGGCGAGCCCGCCACCCCCGGCACGCCTGCGCCCACCCCGCCCGGCGAGCTGCTGGGCTTCACCGCCATTCCCACCGACACCGCCGATCGCGTCACCGTGGCACCCGGCTACACCGCCAGCGTGCTGGCCCCCTGGGGCACGCCGCTGTTCACCACCGGCCCGGGGTCGAACTGGGCGGGTGACGGCAGCGAAGACGCCGCTGCGCAGGCGCGCCAGATGGGCGACAACCACGATGGCATCCACTACTTCGCCATCGGCGGCAAGAGCGACGAAGGCCTGCTGGTGATGAACCACGAGTACACCAATGTGCAGTACCTGTTCACCAACGGCATGGTCGACAGCCTGGACGACGCCAACAAGGACCTCAACGCGCACGGCGTGTCGGTGGTTCACATCAAGCGCAGCGGCGGCGCGTGGAGCATCGTGCGCGACTCGCTGTTCAACCGGCGCATCACGGGCAGCACGCTCATGCAACTGACCGGCCCCGCGGCCGGCGACGCCCTGCTGCAGACCTCGGCCGACCCGACCGGCACGGCGGTGTTCGGCACGCTCAACAACTGCGGCAACGGCTGGACGCCTTGGGGCACCTACCTCACCTGCGAAGAGAACTTCAACCAGTACTTCGGCACCACCAACACCGCCAACCCCGGCCAGTTGCGCGACGCCAACATGCTTCGCTATGGCCTTTCCGCTGGCACCACCGCGCGCCGCTACGAGACCTACCACGACCGCTTCGACTGGCAGAAGGAACCCAACGAATCCAACCGCTTCGGCTGGATCGTCGAGATCGATCCCTTCGATGCCTCTTCCACCCCGAAGAAGCGCACCGCCCTGGGCCGCATCAAGCACGAGAACGCCGCCTACGCCATCGCCGCCGATGGCCGTGTGGTGATCTACATGGGCGACGACCAGGCCAACGACTACATCTACAAGTTCGTGACCAGTGGCCGCTACATCGCCGGCGATACCGTCAACAACCGCAACCTGCTGGACAGTGGCACCCTCTACGTGGCGCGCTTCAACGACGGCGCCGCCACGGGCGACATGATGGGTACCGGCGAATGGCTGCCCATGACCACGGCCAACCCCGCGCTGGCGGGCTTCGCTTCCCTGGCCGACATCCTGGTGCACACCCGCCAGGCCGCCGACGCCCTGGGCGCGACGCCGATGGACCGCCCCGAGTGGGTGACGGTGCATCCGCAGACCAACGAGGTCTATGTGACGCTGACGAACAACTCGGGCCGCGCAGCCACCGACGACGCCAACCCCCGCCCGGCCAACATCTACGGGCAGATCGTCCGCTGGCGTGAGGCCGGCGGCGATGCCGCGGCGCTCACTTTCGAGTGGGACATCTTCGTGCTCGCCGGCAACCCCACCATCGCCCAGGTCAATCCACTGGATCTGGGCACGTCCAACGTGACCGTGGACAACACCTTCAACAGCCCGGACGGGCTGGGCTTTGACGGCGCGGGCCGCCTCTGGATCCAGACCGATGGCAACTACAGCAACGCGGGCCGCTACGCCAACCAGGGCAACAACCAGATGCTGTGCGCCAACCCGGTGACCCGGGAGATCCGCCGCTTCTTCGTCGGTCCGGTGGAGTGCGAGGTGACCGGCCTGACGTTCACACCGGATTCGAAGACCCTGTTCATCAACATCCAGCACCCGGGTGAAGGCGGCAACAGCCACTGGCCTGAAGGCGGCAGCGCATTGCCGCGCTCGGCCACCATCGTCATCACCAAGGACGATGGCGGTGTGATCGGGACCTGATGGGCCGCGCGGGCGGCGCGCGCGGGGATCCTCAGAAGGGGTCCGCCGCGGAGGCCGGCTGGTCAGCGCCGTCCGCCCCATCGAACCGGAAGCTGTCGCGGAAGGTGAACCACAGCGAGGTGTGGAACATCGAGGCCATGAACAGCACGATCGGGTAGACCACGATCTGCATCACCTGAGGCCCGCCGACGATGGAGCCCAGCACGCCGAGCAAGAGGCCGGTGATGATGAACACCCCCGCCCAGCCCAGGGTGAACAGCAGCATGGCGCCCTTGTTGTTCCAGCAGGCCACCAGGCTGAAGAAGAGGCTCTTGACCGGCGACACGCCGTGCCAGAACACCAGCGCCGGCGCGTGCCAGAAGGCCATGAGCACGGGCAGGTAGGCGAGCAGGGCCACGCCCATGCCGGGGCGGCCGATGGCCGCGCTCATCGCTTCGGGCGTGACCTCGGTGTTGTCGGCGATGGGGGCCGCCGCCGGCACGGCGCCGGCGAACAGCGCGGCGATGCCCATCACCAGGAACAGGCCCGCCGCGTACAACGCGCCCAGCACCAGCATGTTGCGGGTGCGCGCGCTGCCGCCGCGAAAGGCGGTGATCAGCAGCGAGGGCATGGGAAAGCGCCCCTGCTCGGCCTCGCGCGTGGCGGCCATGAGGCCCAGTGTGGCCGCGGGCACCAGGGCCACCGCCACCGCCGTGCCCAGCACGGGCACGATGGACAGCACCGACACCAGGGCCATGAACATGAAGAACAGGCCCGACATGGCCAGCGGCTGGCGCAGGAAGGTGCGCATGCCCCGCTTGACCCACTGCCAGCCGGTGCCGGCCTTGTTGATCTGAACCCTCATGCCGCCACGGCCTCCGCGTCGGCCGGTACCGGTTCCGGGCGGGCATTCGGCAGGCGCGCGCGCAGCACGCGCTCGAAATGGCTGGGGTCGTGCGCCTGCAGCATGGCGGCCTCGCGCGGCAGATGCAGGTCCCACAGGCGCGAGAGCCAGAAGCGAAGCGCGCCCGCGCGCTGCATGGCAGGCAGCAGGCGGCGCTCGGCAGGGCTCAGCGGGCGCACGCTTTCATAGGCTTGCAGGAAGGCCCGCTCCAGCGCCGGGTCGGGCCGGCCGTCGGCCGCGCCGCCGTGGCGCACGCACCAGTCATTCAGGCACACGGCGATGTCGAACAGCCAGGTGTCCACGCCAGCGAAGTAGAAATCGAAGAAGCCGCTGACGGCGCCGTCCTCGAACATGACGTTGTCGCGGAACAGGTCGGCGTGGATGGGGCCGCGCGGCAGGGCCCGGTAGGCGCTGCTCTCGGCCACGTGGTTCTGATAGGCCAGCTCGGCGCGCAGCAGCGCCGCCTGCGACTCGTCGATGAAGGGCAGCACCACGGGCACGGTCTCGTTCCACCAGGCCAGGCCGCGCAGGTTGGGCTGGCGGCGGTCGAAGTCTCGGCCCACCAGGTGCAGGCGCGCCAGCAGCGCGCCCACCGCGGCGCAGTGCGCGGCCGTGGGCGAGAGCTCGCTGGCGCCACGCAGCTTGTCGACCACGGCGGCGGGCTTGCCTTGCAGCGTGTGCAGGATCTCGCCCTTCGCGTCGGCCGCCGGCTCGGGCACGGGCACGCCGTGCGTGGCCAGGTGCTTCATCAGGTGCAGGTAGAAGGGCAACTGCTCGGCGCTCAGGCGCTCGAACACCGTGAGCACGTGCTCCAGGGTCTGGCCGTCGCGCTCGCTGGTGACGAAGTAGTTGGTGTTCTCGATGCCGCCCTGGATGCCGCGCAGCTCGGTGAGGGTGCCCAGGTTCAGTCGTTCGATGAGGGCGGCGGCGTCGGCGAACGGGACCTCGGTGTAGACGGCCATGTCGGGGTTAGAAATCGAAGAGGCGCCAGCTGCTGCGGCCTGCATTGCCCGAGGGGCGCCCCGCGGTTTCACCCGGCGGGTTGGTGGCGCCGCGCGGCTGGATCTGGTAGGCCGGCGCGCCGTTCTTGGGTTGCACCTGGATGGATTGCGTCTGGCCGTCCACGCGCAGCTCGTCGATGCGGGTCAGCGCGTCCTCGTGCGTGATGCGCTCGATGCGGTCGCCCGGTGCGCGCTGCAGGGGCGCGGGGTCGGCCGGCGGCTGTTGGGCCAGGGCCGGCGCGGCCAGCGCGGCCAGCAGGGCGGCGCCGAAGAGGGAGGGGGTGGAGGCCATTCGCGCATTGTAGGCACCGGGGTGGCGGCGGCGCTGCCGCCGGGCCATGCCCGGTGTCGGCCGACGCCCCGGCCTCACGCCTTCCTACACAATGGCGGGATGACCCAGGACGCCGCCCGAACCCTGCTGCTGATCGACGGATCCAGCTACCTGTACCGCGCCTACCACGCCATGCCCGACCTGCGGGCCGTGCCGGGCGACCCGACGAGCCCCGCGACCGGGGCCATCCGCGGAATGATCAACATGATGCAGAGCCTTCGCAAGGAGGTGCCCGCGGTGTTCGCGGCCTGCGTCTTCGACGCCTCGGGGCCTACCTTTCGCGACGCGCTTTACGCGCAGTACAAGGCCAACCGCAGCCCCATGCCGGATGACCTGCGCGCGCAGATCCCGCCCATCCACGAGGTGGTGCGGCTGCTGGGCTTTCCCGTGATCGACGTGCCCGGCGTGGAGGCCGACGACGTGATCGGCACGCTGGCGCATGCGGCGGCCGGGCAGGGCTTCGATGTGATCGTCAGCAGCGGCGACAAGGACCTGGCCCAGCTCGTCAACGAGCGCATCGCCATCATCGACACCATGAGCGGCAAGCGCCGCGACATGGCCGGGGTGCAGGCCGAGTTCGGCGTGCCCGCGCACCTGATGGTGGATTACCAGACCCTGGTGGGCGACGCGGTGGACAACGTGCCAGGCGTGGACAAGGTCGGGCCCAAGACGGCCGCCAAGTGGCTGCTGGAATACGGCTCTCTCGACGCCCTGGTGGCGCGCGCGGGCGAGGTCAAGGGTGTGGCCGGCGAGAACCTGCGCAAGGCGCTGGACTGGCTGCCCACGGGCCGCCAGCTCGTCACCATCAAGACCGACTGCGACCTCGATGGCTTCGTGCCCGGCCTGCCGGCGCTGGACGCGGTGCGCATGAAAGAGCCCGACAACGAAGCCCTGCAGGGCTTCTACGAGAAGTACGGCTTCAAGACACTCGCGGCCAAGGCGTCGGTGGGCAAGGAAGCGCCAGTGGCGCCGAACGCCACCGCGGTGGCGCCTGGCCTGACCGAAGGCCTGTTCGACGATGCGGCAGCGCCGGCCGAGCCGCGCGCGGCGTTGAAGTACGACACCATCCTCAGCTGGGACCTGTTCGACACCTGGCTCGAACGCCTGCACGCCGCGGACCTGGTGGCGCTGGACACCGAGACCACCTCGCTCGACGAGATGGTCGCCGAGATCGTGGGCATCTCCTTCAGCGTGACGCCCGGCGAGGCGGCCTACGTGCCGCTGCGCCACACAGGCCCCGACGCGCCCGAGCAATTGCCCTTCGACGAGGTGCTGGCAAAGCTGAAGCCCTGGCTGGAAGACCCCACGAAACCCAAGCTGGGCCAGCACGTCAAGTACGACCGCCACGTCTTCGCCAACCACGGCATCGAGGTGCGCGGCTACGAGCACGACACCATGCTGCAGAGCTACGTGCTGGAGGTGCACAAGCCGCACGGCCTGGAAAGCCTGGCGGAGCGCCACACCGGCCGCAAGGGCATCAGCTACGAGGACATCTGCGGCAAGGGCGCGCACCAGATCCCCTTCGCGCAGGTGGACGTGGCCAAGGCGGCCGAGTACTCCTGCGAAGACAGCGACCAGACCCTGGACGTGCACCGCGTGCTGTGGCCCCGCCTGCAGGCCGACGAGAAACTGAAGTTCATCTACGAACTGGAGATGGCCAGCAGCGAAACCCTCTACCGCATCGAGCGCAACGGCGTGCTGATCGACGCGCCCACGCTGGCCGCGCAGAGCCACGAGCTGGGCCAGCGCATCGTGGCGCTGGAGCAGGAGGCCTTCGCCATCGCCGGCCAGCCCTTCAACCTGGGCAGCCCCAAGCAGCTCGGCGAGATCTTCTTCGACAAGCTGGGCCTGCCCGTCATCAAGAAGACCGCGACCGGCGCGCGCAGCACCGACGAGGAGGTGCTGGAAAAGCTCGCCGAGGACTACCCGCTGCCGGCGAAGATCCTCGAGCACCGCAGCCTGTCCAAGCTCAAGGGCACCTACACCGACAAGCTGGCGCAGATGGCCAACCCGCGCACCGGGCGCGTGCACACGCACTACGCGCAGGCCGTGGCCGTCACGGGGCGGCTGTCCAGCAACGACCCGAACCTGCAGAACATCCCCATCCGCACGCCCGAGGGCCGGCGCGTGCGCGAGGCCTTCGTGGCGCCGGCGGGCAGCGTGATCGCCAGCGCCGATTATTCGCAGATCGAGCTGCGCATCATGGCCCACATCAGCGGCGACGAGGCCCTCACGCGCGCCTTCCAGGAGGGCCAGGACGTGCACCGCGCCACGGCGGCCGAGGTGTTCGGCGTGGAGGTGGCGCAGGTCAGCAGCGAGCAGCGCCGCTACGCCAAGGTGATCAACTTCGGCCTGATCTACGGCATGAGCGCCTTCGGCCTGGCCAAGGCCCTGGGCATCGACAACACGGCGGCGAAGAACTACATCCAGCGCTACTTCGAGCGCTTCGAGGGCGTGAAGCGCTACATGGACGACACCCGCCAGAGCGCCAAGAGCAAGGGCTACGTGGAAACCGTGTTCGGTCGCCGCCTGTACCTGCCCGAGATCAACAGCCCCAACGGCCCGCGCCGGGGTGGTGCCGAGCGCGCGGCCATCAACGCACCGATGCAGGGCACGGCCGCCGACCTCATCAAGATGAGCATGGTGGCCGTGCAGGCCGCGCTGGACGACCAGGAGCGGCGCACGAAGATGATCATGCAGGTGCACGACGAACTGGTGTTCGAGGTGCCCGCCGAAGAGGTCGAGTGGGTGCGCAGCGAGGTGCCGCGCCTGATGGCGGCCGTGGCCGAGCTCAAGGTGCCGCTGCTGGCCGAGATCGGCGTCGGGCCGAACTGGGACAAGGCCCACTGATCGCCAGAACTTCACGCCCCGAACGGAATCTGCATCACTTTCAACCCACCACCTGAGGAGATCCGCGATGCTCGAACACGACATGACCCGCGACGCCGAGGCCCTGCTGGGAGGCAGCACCGACCAATCCGGCGCCACCCGCCGAACGGCCCTCAAGGCCGCGCTGGGCGTGGGCTACGCCGCCGCCGCGGTGCCGCTGATGGCCCAGACCGCCATCCGCACGCCGTCCGACGGTCTGACGGTCGGTGAGGTCATGATCGACGTGAACGGCTTCCGGATGCCGGCCTACCGCGCCGCGCCCGCCGGCAGGACGGGCCTTCCGGTGGTGCTGGTGCTGTCCGAGATCTTCGGCGTGCACGAGTACATCGCCGACACCGCGCGCCGCTTCGCCAAGGCGGGCTACCTCGCCATCGCGCCCGAGCTGTTCGTGCGCCAGGGCGACGCCCAGAGCTACGGCGAGGTGGCCAAGCTCATCTCGGAAGTGGTCAGCAAGGTGCCCGACGCGCAGGTGCTGGGCGACCTGGACGCCACGGTGAAGTGGGCGGCCGCCAACGGCGGCGACACCAGCAAGCTGGGCATCACCGGCTTCTGCTGGGGCGGGCGCCAGGTCTGGCTCTACACCGCGCACAACCCGGCGGTGAAGGCCGGCGTGGCCTGGTATGGCCGGCTGGTGGGTCAGCAGAACGAGCTGACGCCGAAGAACCCGATCGACATCGCTGGCCAGCTGCACGGCCCGGTGCTGGGCCTCTACGGCGCGGCCGACACGGGCATCCCGCTTGACACTGTTGATAAGATGAAATCAGCTTTGGCGGCCGGGAATGCGGCGGCCAGGGCATCGACCTTCGTGGTGTACCCGGACGCGCCCCACGCCTTCCACGCCGACTACCGGCCGAGCTTCCGCAAGGAGCCGGCCGAAGACGGCTGGAAGCGCGCATTGGCGTGGTTCAAACAGCATGGCGTGGCCTGAGACCCAGGTCCGCCGTTCAACGAAGGCCGCCTCGGGGCGGCCTTTTTTCGTGGTGACAGGAACATGACTCTTCTGGCCATTCTTCTCGGCACCGTCGCGGCCGGCGTGGGCAGCGTCTGGGTGGCGGCGCTGCTGGGCTACGCCATGATGGCGCGCTACACGCAGCACATGCTCAGCCTGGCCGCCGGCGCGCTGATGGCCACGGCCTTCATGCACCTGCTGCCCGAGGCCTTCGAGAGCGCCGCCGGCGCGCACGAGCTGTTCGCGCTGCTGCTGGGCGGCCTGGTGTTCTTCTTCCTGCTCGACAAGGCGGAGCTGTGGCACCACGGCCATGAGCACGGACAGGAAGCCGACGGCGGGCACGCCCACCCTCACCACCACGGCCATGGCCACCACCACCATCACCACGCCCACGAACCGCGCGCCGGCGGCTGGGCCGTGCTGCTGGGTGACAGCGTGCACGCCTTCGGCGACGGCATCCTCATCGCCTCGGCCTTTGTGGCGGATGTGCGCCTGGGTGTGGTGGCCTCGCTGGCGGTGCTGGCGCACGAGGTGCCGCACCACATGGGCGATCTGGTGGTGCTGCGCCAGACCTCCCGCACGCCCCGTGCGGCGCTGCTCAAGGTGTCGCTGGCGGGCACGGTCACCGCCTTGGGTGGCATCGTGGGCTATCTGCTGCTGGCTTCGCTGGACGACTGGCTGCCGTACTTCCTGGTGGCGGCGTCCAGCAGCTTCGTCTACGTGGCCCTGGCCGACCTGATCCCGCAACTGCAGAAGCGCCTGAGCCTGCGCGAGACCGTGGCGCAGATCGTGTGGCTGGCCGTGGGCATTGGCATGGTCACCCTGGTGAGCGGGCTGGCGCACGCGCATTGAGCCGGCGCGGGCGCGCGCCTGCGCTCACAGCTTCTGCGACTCGCTCTCGCTCCAGCGCGGCGGGCTGCCGAAGCTGAAGCGGAAGGTGGCGCCTTCGCCCACGGCGCCCTCGGCCGAGATGTGGCCATCGTGCCGTTCGATGATGCGGCGCACCGTGGCCAGGCCGATGCCCGTCCCTTCGAACTCGCTCGGCCGGTGCAGGCGCTGGAAGGGCTTGAAGAGCTGGTCGACGTACTTCATGTCGAAGCCCACGCCGTTGTCGCGCACGAAGAAGCTGGGCACGCCGTCGTCGTCGACGCCATCCAGGCCGAACACGACGTGCGCCTCCTCGCGGTCGCGCGTGTACTTCAAGGCATTGCCGATGAGGTTTTCCAGCACGATGCGCGCGAGGTGCGGGTCGCAGTCGGCCTCCAGGCCCTGTGCCAGTTCAGCGCGCACGCGGCGCTGCGGGGCGCGCGCCAGCTCGTGCTCCAGCACGCTGCGCGCCAGCTCGCTCAGGTCGATGGGGCCGCGCTGCAGCACGCCCTGGCTCACGCGCGCCAGCGCCAGCAGGTCGTTGATGATGGCGCCCATGCGCTGCGAGGACTGCAGCACGCGGTCGAACAGCTGCTGCGTGTCCTCGTCGAGCTTGCCTTCGAGCTGCTCCTGCATGAGGCGCGTGAAGCCGTCGATGGCGCGCAGCGGCGACTTGAGGTCGTGCGAGACGGAGTAGGCGAAGGCGTCGAGTTCGGCGTTGAGCTTCTGCAGCTCGGCGGTGCGTTCGCGCACGCGCTGCTCCAGGGTTTCGTTCAGGCTCACGATCTCACGCTCGCGGCGCAGGCGCAGCAGCTCGGCGTTGGCGCGGCTGGCGAAGATGGAAATGAGCGCCTGGATGTCGGCCTTCACCTCCACCGGCGTGCGCCACATGGCGATCAGCATGCCGGTGGCCTGGCCGTCGGCGTCGCGCAGGGCCTGGCCCAGGTAGGCCTGGAAGCCCTGGGCGCGCAGTTGCGGCGCATGGGGGTAGTTTTCGGCCAGGTTCGACGTGCAGGTCATGAGCCCGTGCTGGCGCAGCGTGTCGGCGCAAGGCGTGCCGGCCACACTGAACCGGAAGTTGCGCGCGGCGCGCCCGTCGCGCCACACGCCCAGGGTCTGCAGCTCGTCCTCGCCGGTGGTTTCTGCCAGGGCCACCAGGTTGGCGCCGATGGCGTTGCTCAGGGTTTCGGCGAGCGCGGCGAAGAAGGCCTCGCCCGTCTCGGCGGCCACGCCCTTGGCCACGTCGAGCAGCAGGGCCTCGCGGCGTTTTTCCTCGCTGACGTTGAAGCTGGAGGACAGGATGCAGGGCTCGCCATCGATGTCGATCACCTCGGCCCAGATGCGCGAGTCGACGATGGAGCCGTCCTTGTGCCGCATCTGCGTGTCGTAGCCATCCACGCGTCCGTCGCGCCGGATGCGCTCGACGAAGCGTTCGCGGTCTTCGGGCGTGAGCCAGGAGCCGACCTCCACCGAGGTGCGGCCGAGCAGTTCATCGGCCTCGAAGCCCTGGGCCTTGTCCTCGGCGCGGTTCACTTCCAGGAAGCGGCCGTCGGACAGGCGCGTGAGGGTGAGATTGAGCGGGGCGAAGTGGAAGGCCTTGGCGAACAGCGCTTCGGAGCGCTGCAGGCGGCGGATGAGCTCTTCGCGGCCCGTCATGTCGCTCACCGTGGTGATGATCAGGCGGTCCTCGTCGTCGTTGCCCATTTCGCTGGACACCATGGCGTCGAACTCGCTGCCGTCGGCGCGGCGGCCCCGGGCGCGGTGCTGGGCGATGTGGCGCTCGACGATGAGGCGCTCCATGTAGCGCTCGCGCTCCATCGGGTCGGCCCAGAGGAAGGTGTCCTGGCGGCCCAGCACCTGGCTGCGGCGGTAGCCGTAGCAGCGCTCGAAGGCGGCGTTGACGTCGAGGATGGCGCCGGTGCGCGCGGACTGCGCCACCATGGGGCTCGGGCTGGATCGGAAGATGCGCGTGAAGCGCTCCAGGCTGCGGTCGCGCTCCTGTTCGGTCTGGCGGCGCCGTTCCAGTTCGTGCCGCAGGCGCTGCAGCGCGCGGTGGGCGACGGCGCGGCTGTGCATGACGACCAGGCCGACCACCACGATGGTGGTGGCCTGGGTGAGCCACACCCGCACGTTGACGGAAAAATCGGGCGTGGGTCCGAAGCCGCCGCGCGCCTCGATCCCGTTCAGCAGGCCCAGCAGCGCCACCGTCGCCACCACGGCCAGCACCAGCGCGCGCCGGCCCAGGAAGATGCCTGCGCCAACCACCGCCCCCACGAACAGGAAGTTGACCGCCGTGCGCACCGAGCCGTAGCTCACCACCGAGAAGGTGGCCGTGGCCAGCACGCCCAGGATCACCAGGGCGGCCACCGGTTCGGGCGAGAGCTTGCGCGTGCGCAGCGTCAGCCAGCAGGCCCAGCTCACCGCGGACAGCGCACCGGCGATCAGGGCTTCGCTGCGCTCGGGCGGCGCGAGCAGCAGGTCCATCGCCGCGATGCCCAGCGCCGCGAAGCCGACCAGCAGGCAGACCCACAACAGGGTCTTGCGCAGGTCCGCGGCGTCGGGGGTGTCCGCCTGCGCCGACAGGCCGACCGAGTCAGGGCCTTGCATCAGCCTCTCGCACGCGGCGTTCCTTCGGTGTTGCACCAGGCGCTCCAGCTGCCCGGGTACAGGGTGGTGGTGCCCAGGCCGGCGATGGCCATGGCCAGCACGTTGGGCACGGCGCTGACGCCGCTGCCGCATTGGTGCACGACGCCACCGGGATCGCGCCCGCCGAGCAGGGCGTCGAATTCCTGGCGCAATTGCGCGGCAGGTTTGAACCGGCCGTCGGCCTGCAGGTTGTCGTTGAACGGCCGGTTGAGCGCGCCGGGCACGTGGCCGGCCACCGGATCCAGGGGCTCGACCTCGCCGCGAAAACGCGCACCCGCGCGGGCATCGATCACCGTCGTGTCGGCGCGGCCCAGGCGGGCCAGCAGACCGGCGGTGTCCAGCGTGGGTGCGAGCGAGGGACCGGCGCGGAAGCCGCCGGCCACATGGGGCCGGGCGGGGCCGCTCTCCAGCGGGCCGCCAGCGGCCTTCCAGGCGGCCAGGCCGCCGTCGAGCACGGCCACCGCCTCGTGACCGCACCAGCGCAGCATCCACCACAGGCGGCCGCAGAAGTTGACGCCCTGGCGGTCCATCACCACCACTTGCGTGCCCGGGTTCAGGCCCAGTTCGGCCATGCGCGCGGCGAAGCGCTCGCGCTGGGGCAGGGGGTGGCGGCCTTCGCTGGCCGGGCGACCCTTCTCGCTGAGGTCATGGTCCAGGTCCACGTACACCGCGCCGGGCAGGTGCTCGGCCTCGAACTGCGCGCGGCCGGCGCCAGGGTTCATCAGATCGAAGCTGCAGTCCATCACCAGGACCGGGGAGCCCGCGTCGAGCAGGGCCTGCAGCTCGCGGACTTGTATCAACAAGTTAAGCATGCACACATTGTGGAGCAGATCGCATGCCTTTCCGGGATCGCCGGTACTAGGGTTCTTCCGCAGGCACTGGCGGCACCGTGCGCGAGCGCAGCACCGTGGCCGCGATGCCGCTGACGATGATCAGCCCCATGCCGACCCAGCCGATGAGGGGAATGCGGTCGCCGAACACGGTGAGGCCGAACAGCGCGGCGAAGACGATGCCCGAGTAGTGCAGATTGGCCACGACCATGGTCGCGCCCTGGGCGTAGGCGCGCGTGAGACACAGCTGGCCACCCACGGCGAGCAGGCCGATCGGCAGCAGCCACAAGGCGCCGGGCCAGCGCAGCGGACTCACGCCGACGAACAGCATGCCGATCAGCCCCGCCAGCGCCGAGCCCAGCGAGAAGTAGAAGACCGTGCGGCTCTCGGGCTCACCCACCTTGGCCAGTGCGGCCACCTGCAGGTAGGCCAGGGCCGCGAACACGCCCGACAGCAGCCCCACCAGGCCCGCGAAGGCCTGTTCGTGGTTGAAGCTGGGTCGCAGCAGCAAGGCCACGCCGACGAAGCCCACGATGACGGTCATGAACAGCGGGGCCTGCTCGCGCACCGGTGTGCCGCGCGCCTGCGTGAGCACCGCGCCGCCCAGCAGGAAGGTGGCGATCCACACGCTGCTCATGTAGTTGAGCGTCATGGCCGTGGCCAGGGGCAGCAGGGCGATGGCGTAGAACCAGGCCGTGAGCGAGATGGTGCCCACCAGGCTGCGCCAGGCGTGCATCATGGGCACGCGGGTGGCGAGCGACACGCCCTGCCAGCGCGTCAGCCCCCACAGGAAGAGCAGGCCGACGACACCACGGTAGAACACGGTCTCGAAGCTGTTGAAGTGGGCGGCGGCGAACTTGATGCACACGCCCATGCTCGCGAAGAAGAACGATGCGAGCAGCATCCAGAGAGCCTGCATCCGTCAGCCCCCACGCTCCGCCGCTGCGCGGGTCGCTGCCCCCCGGGGGGGCGCGTTTCGCCTTGGGGCGGCCCGGCGGCGAAACCCTTTCGCGTTGGCGCGCATATCAGTCAGTGAAGGCCGCGCCCATCTTCTGGCGGTACCACTCGTGGAAATGCTGCATGCCGTCTTCCATGGGGCTCTGGTAGGGCCCGACCTCGTTGTCGCCACGGGCCAGCAGGGCCTTGCGGCCCGCGTCCATGCGCTCGGCGATCTCGTCGTCCTCGATGCAGGTCTCCATATACGCGGCGCGCTGCGCCTCGACGAACTCGCGTTCGAAGGCGGCGATCTCCTCGGGGTAGTAGAACTCCACCATGTTCAGCGTCTTGTCCACGCTGATCGGGTGCAGTGTGGAGACGGTCAGCACGTGCGGGTACCACTCCACCATGATGTGCGGGTAGTAGGTGAGCCAGACCGCGCCGTGCGCGGGCAGCTCGCCCTGGCGGTAGGCCATCAGCACCTCGTGCCAGCGCTGGTAGGTGGGGCTGCCGGCCTTCTCCAGCAGGTTCTGCGCGCCCACGGTCTGCACCGAGTACTCGGGCCGGAATTCCCAGCGCAGGTCCTCGCAGGTGACGAAGTTGCCCAGCCCCGGGTGGAAGGGGCCCACGTGGTAGTCCTCGAGGTAGACCTCGATGAAGGTCTTCCAGTTGTAGTTGCACTCGTGCATCTCGACGTGGTCGAGCACCATGCCCTCGAAGCTGAGGATCTCGCGCGGGCCCATGCCGGCCAGATCGGCGGCGATGTCGCGGCCGTTGTCCTCGAACAGCAGGCCGTTCCACTCGCGCAACCTGTAGTTGTTGAGGTTCAGGCAGGGGTCCTGCTGGAAGTGCGGCGCGCCCAGCAACTGGCCTGCCGGGCCGCCGCCAGCGGGCGTGTTGGTGCCGCTGTAGGTCCAGCGGTGCAGGGGGCACACGATGTTGCCGCCCGCGTGGCCGGGGCTGTGGCCTTGCAGGTTGCCGCGGCCCTTGAGCATCACGGCCTGGCGGTGGCGGCAGACGTTGGAAATCAGTTCGACACCCGAGGGCGTGCGCACCAGCGCGCGGCCCTCGCCCTCCTGCGGCAGGGCGTGGTAGTCGCCGATGTTCGGAACCGAAAGAGCGTGCCCCACGTAGCGGGGCCCGCGCTGAAAGATCGTCTCCAGCTCGCGCTGGAACAGCGCCTGGTCGAAGTAGCTCGACACCGGGAATTGGCTTTTGGCCTGCTGCAGTTGAAGACTCAAATCAGACATGCTTGTCCTGACCTAAAGACTCCCCCTATGAAGGGGCAGGGCGGGGTCCGTAGACCCCTAGCGCTGTGCTCGTCAGACGAATTCGCGCGGGATGGGTGAAGTGGTGCGTCCCTCCGGGCCCGCAGGGCCCGTCGTTGAGGAAAAAAAGAGCGCGGATTGTACCCCCGGGGTGCATCACGCACGGGTCAGCGGAAATGCCCCATCGCTAAAATGCCCCATTTGGCCGGAATGCCCCCGGGGGGTTCCCTTGGCCGCCGGCATTTCCCTCACGAGGCCCATGACGCCACCGCCCGCCCGTTCGGCCGCCGCCGACACACCGCCCGTGGCCCCCAGCTACGAGGCCGCCCTGCAGGAACTCGAGCAGCTCGTCGCTCAACTCGACGCCGGCCAGCTGCCCCTGGATCAGTTGCTCTCGCGCTACCGGCGCGGGGCCGAACTGCTGGCCTTCTGCCGCGAGCGGCTGCAGGCCGTTGAGCAACAGATCCAGGTGTTCGAGGCCGGCCAGAGCAAGCCGTGGAACGACGAATGAGCCTGGCACTGCAGGACCAGACCTTCGTGCAGTGGCGCGCGGCGCAACAGGCCGCGGTGGAGCAGGCCCTCTCGCGCTGGGTGCCCGGCGACGCGCCCGCGGGCCTGGGCGATGCCATGCGCTACGCCGTGCTCGACGGCGGCAAGCGCCTGCGTCCCCTGCTGGTGCTGGCCACCTGCGAGGCCGTGGGCGGCCAGGCCGACGCCGCCCTGCGCGCGGCCTGTTCGGTGGAACTCATCCACGCCTATTCCCTGGTGCACGACGACATGCCCTGCATGGACGACGACGTGCTGCGCCGGGGCAAGCCCACGGTGCACGTGAAATTCGGCGAGGCCCAGGCCCTGCTGGCCGGGGACGCCCTGCAGGCCCTGGCCTTCGAGCTGCTGGTGCCCGGCGATGGCAGCCTGGCCGACGCCATGAGCGCGCGCCTGTGCCGCCTGCTGGCCCTGGCCGCTGGTGCCGACGGCATGGCCGGCGGCCAGGCCGTGGACCTGGCCAGCGTGGGCGTCGCCCTGGACCTGCCGGCGCTGGAGGCCATGCACCGCCGCAAGACCGGCGCGCTGCTGCAGGCCAGCGTCACCATGGGCGCCGCCACCGGCGTGGTGGCGCGCGACACCCTGGCCGCGCTCACCGAGTACGGCGCCTGCGTGGGCCTGGCCTTCCAGGTGGTGGACGACATCCTCGACGTCACCGCCGATTCGGCTACCCTGGGCAAGACCGCGGGCAAGGACGCCGCCGCCGACAAGCCCACCTTCGTGTCGCTCATGGGTCTGGGCCCGGCCCAGGCCTATGCCGACAATGTGCTGGCGCGCGCCCACGCCGCCCTCGGGCGCAGCGGGCTCGAGCGGCCGGGCACGCTGCATGCCCTGGCCGACTGGGTGGCCCAGCGCGCTTCCTGATGCGCAAGCACCGTTCGTGAACGACGACGCCCCATGACCGTACCGATCACCGCCTTGCTCCACACCATCCAGTCGCCCGCGGACCTGCGCCACCTGGCGCGCCCGCAGCTCAAGCCCCTGGCCGACGAACTGCGCCAGTTCCTGCTGAACAGCGTGGCACGCACGGGCGGGCACCTCAGCTCCAACCTGGGCACGGTCGAGCTCACCATCGCGCTGCACTACGTCTTCAACACGCCCGAGGACCGGCTGGTGTGGGACGTGGGCCACCAGACGTACCCGCACAAGATCCTCACCGGCCGGCGCGACCGCATGGACACGCTGCGCCAGCTCGGCGGCATCAGCGGATTCCCGCGCCGCGACGAGAGCCCCTTCGACACCTTCGGCACCGCGCACTCGTCCACCAGCATCTCGGCCGCGCTGGGCATGGCCATGGCCGCCAGGGCCAAGGGCGAGGACCGCCGCGCCGTGGCCATCATCGGCGACGGCGCCATGACCGCCGGCATGGCCTTCGAGGCCCTGAACAACGCCGGCGTGGCCGACGGCAAGCTGCTGGTCATCCTGAACGACAACGACATGTCGATCTCGCCCCCGGTGGGCGCGCTCAACCGCTACCTCGCGCAGCTCATGAGCGGGCAGTTCTACGCCGCCGCCAAACACGTGGGCAAGCAGGTGCTCAAGGGCGCGCCGCCGCTGTTCGAGCTGGCCAAGCGCTTCGAGCAGCAGGCCAAGGGCATGGTGGTGCCCGCCACGCTGTTCGAGAAGTTCGGCTTCAACTACATCGGCCCCATCGACGGCCACGACCTCGATTCGCTCATCCCCACGCTGGAGAACATCCGCCAGCTCATGGACGCGCACGAGGGCCCGCAGTTCCTGCATGTGGTGACCAGGAAGGGCCAGGGCTACAAGCTCGCCGAGGCCGACCCCGTGGCCTACCACGGCCCCGGCAAGTTCGACCCCGCCGTGGGCCTGACCAAGCCCGCCACGCCGCCCAAGACCACCTTCACCCAGGTCTTTGGCCAGTGGCTGTGCGACATGGCCGCGGCCGACCAGCGCCTGGTGGGCATCACGCCGGCCATGCGCGAAGGCTCGGGCATGGTCGAATTCGAGCGCCGCTTCCCCGACCGCTTCTTCGACGTCGGCATCGCCGAGCAGCACGCGGTGACCTTCGCCGCCGGCCTGGCCTGCGAGGGCATGAAGCCCGTGGTGGCGATCTACTCCACCTTCCTGCAGCGCGCCTACGACCAGGTCATCCACGACGTGGCGCTGCAGAACCTGCCCGTGGTGTTCGCGCTCGATCGGGCGGGCCTGGTGGGCGCCGACGGCGCCACGCATGCGGGCGCCTACGACATCGCCTACCTGCGCTGCATTCCCCAGGTGTCCGTGGCCTGCCCGGCCGACGAGGGCGAATGCCGGCAGCTGCTGTCCACCGCCTTCGCACAGGACCACCCCGTGGCCGTGCGTTACCCGCGCGGCTCGGGCGTTGGCGCGGCCCAGCCGGCTGGATTGGAGGGCTTGCCCTTCGGCAAGGGCGAGCTGCGCCGCAAGGGGCGCGGCGTCGCCATCCTCGCCTTCGGCACGCTGCTGTACCCCGCCCTGGCGGCGGCCGAGCGCCTGGGCGCGAGCGTGGCCAACATGCGCTGGGTCAAACCGCTCGACCTCGAGCTGCTGCGCGAACTCGCGCGCACGCACGCGGCCATCGTCACCGTGGAAGAGGGGTGCACCATGGGCGGCGCCGGCAGCGCCGTGATGGAAGCCCTGCAGGCCGAAGGCCTGCAACTGCCCGTGCTGGCGCTGGGTCTGCCCGACGACTTCATCGAACATGGCGATCCCGCGAAGCTGCTGGCCCTGCAGGGCCTGGACGCGGCGGGCATCGAACGCAGCGTGCGCGAGCGCTTCGGCGCGCTCCTGGATGGTGCATCGGGCCTCAAGGTCGTCGCCTGATCCCTGGCGGCCGAGCCTGACGCGAGGCTGAACGCACCCTAGGGCAAGCCCTGGCTTCAAGGGAAAACCCCCGAGGGTGCCCCCGCACCCGTTCCTAGAATTTCGTGGCCTTCAGGGGCGCCCGCACGCAGTGGCGGGCTGACATAACCACCACGGAGTTGAAACACATGGACCGTCGCTCTCTCATCCGGCATGCCGGAATCGCCGGCGTGCTCGCCGCCGGCGTTGCACCCTCGGTGCACGCCCAGGCCGCCATCCGCTGGCGCCTGACCTCCAGCTTCCCCAAGGCCCTGGACACCATCTACGGTGCTTCCGACGTCTTCGCCGCCGGCGTGAAGGCGATGTCGGGCGGCAAGTTCGAGGTCAGCGTGCATGCGCCGGGCGAACTGGTGCCCGCGCTGGGGGTCGTTGACGCCGTGCAGGCCGGCACGGTCGAGATGGGCCACACGGCGCCGTATTACTTCTTCGGCAAGGACCCGACCTTCGCCATGGCCACGGCCATTCCCTTCGGCCTGAACAGCCGCCAGCTCACGGCCTGGATGTACGACGGCAGCGGCCTCAAGCTGTTCCGCGAGTTCTACGACCAGTACAACATGGTCAACTTCCCTGGCGGCAACACCGGCGCGCAAATGGGCGGCTGGTACCGCAAGGAGATCAAGACCGCGGCCGACATGAAGGGCCTGAAGATGCGCATCGGCGGCTTCGCCGGCCAGGTGCTCACGCGCATGGGCGGTGTGCCGCAGAACATCCCCGGTGGCGAGATCTACCAGGCGCTGGAGAAGGGCACCATCGACGCCACCGAATGGGTGGGCCCGTACGACGACGAGAAGCTCGGCTTCCACAAGGTCGCCAAGAACTACTACTACCCCGGCTGGTGGGAAGGCGGCGCGCAGCTCGAGTTCTACATCAACAAGGCCGCGTACAACGCCCTGTCGGCCGAGAACAAGGCCATCGTCGAAGCCGCGTCCTCGCACGCCCACACGGTGATGCAGGCCCGCTACGACGCGCGCAACCCGGCGGCCCTCAAGCGTCTGGTGGCGGGCGGCGCCAAGGTGCTGGCCTTTCCCAAGGCGATCATGGACCTCGCGTACAAGGAATCCATGGCGCTGTACAGCGACCTGTCGGCCAGCAACCCGAACTGGAAGAAGATCTACGCGGACTATTCCAATTTCCGTCGCGACCAGAACCTCTGGTTCCGCTTCACCGAGGCGCAGTTCGACCGCTACATGCAATCGGCTAAGCTCTGAGGCCCGCTGGCCTTGAGCCGGCACCCCGCCGCGGCGGGGTTTTTTTCGCGGGCCTTCGTGCCCGTGTCGCGCGGACGACCCGTCCGCGCGACACCCCCCGGCCGGGCAGCGCACGGCCACACCCATACCCATGGGGTCCACATGCAAGCTCTACTCTCGATCTCCCGACTCATCGACGCCATCAACGACCGCATCGGCCGCCTCATGATGTGGTTCGTCCTCGCGGCCACCCTCATCAGCGCCGTCAACGCCATCATCCGCAAGGTGTTCGGCACCAGTTCCAATGCGTGGCTCGAGGTGCAGTGGTACCTGTTCGCCGCGGTGTTCCTGCTGGGCGGTGGCTATGCCTTCCTGCGCAATGCGCACGTGCGCATCGACTTCCTGTCGTCGAAGTTCAGCGCGCGCACGCGCAACTGGGTGGACATCGTGGGTGTCGTGGTGTTCCTGGCGCCTCTGTGCCTGCTGCTCATCATCGAGGGCTGGCCGGTGTTTGCGCGGGCCTGGGCATCGGGCGAGATGTCGTCCAACGCCGGCGGTCTGATCCGCTGGCCGGTGTACCTGCTCATTCCGTTGGGCTTCGCGATCCTGCTGCTGCAGGGCGTCTCCGAAATCATCAAGCGAGCGGCCTTCCTCTCGGGACAGGGCCCCGACGTGCTGGCCCACAAGGAGCCTGAAGAGGCCGACTTCCTGGTGCGCGAAATGGCCGACGACCACACCGCTTCCGCGAACAAGGCCTGAGCGAGCGCCCCATGATCGAATTCCTCACCAACAACTTCGTGCCGCTGCTGTTCGGCGGTTTGCTCGCCTTCCTGCTGTCGGGCTTCCCCGTGGCCTTTGCGCTGGCCGCCACCGGACTGTTCTTCGGCTACATCGGCATGGAGATCGGGCTCTTTCCCCCGAACCTGTTCCAGGCCTTGCCGCTGCGCGTGTTCGGCATCATGCAGAACGAGACGCTGCTGGCGATCCCGTTCTTCACCTTGATGGGCATCATCCTCGAGCGCAGCCGCATGGCCGAGGCGCTGCTGTCCACCGTGGCCCAGGTCTTCGGTCCCGTGCGCGGCGGCCTGGCGGTCGCGGTGATCCTGGTGGGCGCCCTGCTCGCGGCCACCACGGGCGTGGTCGCTGCCGCGGTCATCTCCATGGGCCTGATCTCGCTGCCCATCATGCTGCGCTATGGCTACAACCGCACCATCGCCATGGGCACGATCACCGCCTCGGGCACCTTGGCTCAGGCCATTCCGCCCTCGCTGGTGCTGATCGTGCTGGCCGACCAGATGGGCCGTTCGGTGGGCGACATGTACGCCGGCGCGCTCATTCCGGGCCTGATGCTGGTGGGCCTGTACCTCTTGTTCATCGCCGCGGTGGCCATCGTGCTGCCCCGCTGGGTGCCCGCGCTGCCCAAGGAAGCGCGCATCTACGTGGAGCCCAGCGGCGCCTCGGGCCATCGATCGCTGCTGGTGCTGCTGGCCATCAGCGCGGTGGCCGGTTGGCTCTGGAGCCAGAACCACGAGGCCATCATCAACCCGCTCATCGAGCGCCAGATGGCGCCCGGTGGCGACGAGGTGGTCATCATGTCCATCAGCGTGGCCTCGGTGCTCGCGCTGGTGTTGGCGCTGCTCAACCGCCTGTTCCGCCTGCGCCTGCTCTCGCGCCTGGCCGAGCAGGTCACCTTCGTGCTGATCCCGCCGCTGGTGCTGATCTTCCTGGTGCTCGGCACCATCTTCCTGGGTGTGGCCACCCCCACCGAAGGCGGCGCCATGGGCGCGCTCGGCGCGCTGATCATGGCCGCGAGCCGCCGCACGCTGAGCCTCAAGCTGATGCACGAAGCCCTGGAGAGCACCACCAAACTGTCGATCTTCGTGCTGTTCATCCTGATCGGCTCCACGGTGTTCAGCTTCACCTTCAACGCGGCTGACGGCCATGTCTGGGTCGAGCACCTGTTCGACAAACTGCCCGGCGGGCAGATGGGCTTCCTGCTGGTCGTGAACTTCCTCGTGTTCATCCTGGGCTTCTTCATCGACTTCTTCGAGATCGCCTTCATCGTCGTGCCGCTGCTGGTGCCCGTGGCGCAGAGCCTGGACATCAACCTCATCTGGTTCGGCGTGATCCTGGCGATGAACATGCAGACCTCCTTCCTCACGCCGCCCTTCGGCTTCGCGCTGTTCTACCTGCGCAGCGTGGCCGCGCGCCAGGACTACACCGACAAGGTCACGGGCAAGCTGATCCCTGCCGTCACCACGGCCCAGATCTACAAGGGCTCGATCGCCTTCATCGTGTTGCAGCTCATCATGGTGGCGGTGGTCATGCTCAACCCGGGCATCGTGACAGGCAGCCTGGGCGCACCCGTGAAGGTGGACAACGAGGCCGTGCAGGACCTGCTGCGCGACATGGCGCCACCGACCGAAGGGGGCGGCTACGGCACCACCGAAGAGGAAGAAGCGCCGGCCGAAGAGCCGTCGGCCGATGAACTCAAGCCCGAGGCCGAGGGGGCAGCTCCGGCCGAGGTCGATCCGAACAAGGCGCTGGAAGAAGCGCTCAAACCCAAGAACTGAGACCGACCGCCACATGCAGATCGACGTCAAGATCCTGGACCCGCGCATGGCCGAGCAACTGCCGGCCTACGCCACGCCGGGCAGCGCCGGGCTGGACCTGCGCGCCTGCCTCGATGCCCCGCTGCGGCTGGAGCCCAATGCCTGGCAACTGGTGCCCACCGGCCTGGCCATTCACCTGGCCGACCCGGGCTATGCCGCGCTGATCCTGCCGCGCTCTGGCCTGGGCCACAAGCACGGCATCGTGCTGGGCAATCTGGTGGGCCTGATCGACAGCGACTACCAGGGCCAGCTCATGGTGAGCGCCTGGAACCGCAGCGACGTGGCCTTCACCATCGAGCCCATGGAGCGCCTGGCGCAGATGGTCATCGTGCCCGTGGTGCAGGCGCGCTTCAATGTCGTCGAGGACTTCGCGGCCGAGAGCGCGCGCGGAGCCGGCGGCTACGGTTCCACTGGACGAGGCTGATCAATGAAGCGTGGGGGGCACCGGCGGTGACTGCGCCGGGTCCGTCACGTCGAGCTGGGTGCGGAAGAAGCCCGTGCCCAGCGTGCCGCGACCGATTTCGTCTTCCGTGGCCTCGCGCACCGCGTGCAGCTTGAGCTTGATGCGGATCGCGATGCCCGCCAGTGGGTGGTTGCCGTCGAGCACGACGTGGTCGGGGTAGATGTCGCTGACGAAGAACAGCCGGTCGCGGGGCGCAGCCGGGTTGCAGCCGGGCGGCAGACCCTCGAAGCCCATGCCCTCCTCGAGTGCTTCGGGGAAGCGCCCGCGCGGCTCGAGGAACAGCAACTGGTCGTCGTAGTCGCCGAAGGCGTCGAGCGGCTCCAGGTGCAACTCGAGTGTGTCGCCCGGCACGTGGCCTTGCAGGGCCTCCTCGATCTTGCCGAGCAGGTCGCTGCCACCGACCAGGAATTCCACGGGCTCGTCGAGCGTGTCGAGCTCGTCGCCCAGCGTGTCCTTCAGGGTCCAGGTCAGCGCCACGACGCACTGGGGCGTCACGGCCATGGGGGAAGCGGCATCGGATTTCATCGGACAATTCTCCCATGAGCCCCATGAACAGCCCCTTGCCAGGCCTCTTGTCCGACGAACCGCTGGCCTTGCTGGGCGGCCTCAGCCCGGCGCGTTTCATGCGCCGCCACTGGCAGAAGAAGCCCCTGCTGATCCGCCAGGCCATCGCGGATTTCCAGCCGCCGCTGGACCGCGGTGCCCTGTTCGATCTGGCCGGGCAGGAGGGCGTCGAGTCTCGGCTCATCGAACACGCGCGCGCGGGCTGGTCTCTGCGGCAAGGCCCGTTCGCGCGGCGCGCGCTGCCGCCGCAAAGCCGCCCGCGCTGGACCCTGCTGGTGCAGGGCGTGGACCTGCACCACGACGCCGCCCACGCGCTGTTGCAGCGCTTCCGCTTCGTGCCCGACGCGCGCCTGGACGACCTCATGGTCTCCTGGGCCAGTGAGGGCGGCGGCGTCGGGCCTCACTTCGACAGCTACGACGTCTTCCTGCTGCAGGCCACGGGGCGGCGGCGCTGGCGCATCGGGCGCCAGAAGGACTTCAGCCTGCGGCCCGATGTGCCGCTCAAGATCCTGCAGCGCTTCGAACCCGAAGAAGAGTTCGTGCTGGAGCCCGGCGACATGCTCTACCTGCCGCCGCGCTGGGCACACGACGGCGAGGCCGTGGGCGGTGACTGCATGACCTGCTCCATCGGCTTTCGCGCCCCGCAGCGCGGCGGCCTGGCCGGTGAGCTGCTGCAGCGCATGGCCGATGCGCTGGAGGACGACACGCTCTACCGCGACCCGCAGCAGGCCGCCACCGCGCAGCCCGCGCGCCTGCCGGATGGCCTGCAGGCTTTTGCCGCGGATGCGTTGCAGCGCCTGCTGGGTGAACGCGACGCGCTGGCGCTGGCATTGGGCGAGGTGATGACCGAGCCCAAGCCGAACACCTGGTTCGACGAACCATCCGGGGCCTGGGCACCCGGCGCCTTGCGGCTCGACCGGCGCACGCGCATGATGTATGACGAGCGCCACGTGTTCATCAATGGCGAAGGCCTGCGTGCCGGTGGCGCCGACGCACGCCTCATGCGCCGCCTGGCCGACCAGCGCCACCTGAACGCGGGCGATGTGAGGCGCGCCAGCGCCGACGCCTTGGCCGTGCTGGCCGACTGGTTCGAGGCCGGTTGGCTGCACCTGGAAGCGGAGTGAAATCACAGGGGAGCCCATGTCCGACGCCGAAGCCACCGACAGCGCCGAGCCCGTACCGCTGGCCTTGCCCGAGGGCCGGCTGGTCGGTCGCGTGGCGTTCACCGACGCGGTGCGCCAGGCGATCGGCGCGGCGGCCTCGCAGGGCTGGCCCATGCTCTGGCTGGTGGACGACGATTTTGCGGACTGGCCGCTCGGCGAGCGATCGGTGATTGCCGGCTTGAACGCCTGGGCCCGGCGCGGGCGGCAGATGCGTCTGCTGGCGCGCGACTTCACCGCGCTGCGTGCCCTGCACCCGCGCTTCGCGGCCTGGCGCACCACCTGGGCCCACATCGTCGAAGCCCACGGCGTCTCCCACGCATCGCCGCACGAACTGCCCAGTGTGATCTGGACCTCGAGCTGGACGCTGGAGCGGCTGGACCCGGTGCGCAGCAGCCTGGTGGCCAGCCACGCCGCGGAGCGCCGCGTGGCGCTGCATGAGCGCTTGGACGAGTGGTGGATGAAAGGGCGGCCGGCTTTCGCGCCGACCACCCTGGGGCTCTGATCAGAGATCCGCGGCGAGCAACTGGACGATGCGCTGAGCGTTGGCCGAACCGTCGGGCTGGCCCTGAGCGTCGAGCACCGACACCGTGGTCACGTCGGCCTCGCTCTTGACGAGGATGCGGTAGCGCTGCGGCGTGGGCTGCTTGTCGTCGGCGCCGAACATGCGGGCGAAGAAGCCGGGCTTCTCGCCGGGCTTGGCCGGCTCCACGTAGCGCACGAAGTAGGTGCCTTCGCTGCGGTTGCGGTCTTCCACCGTGAAGCCGCTGCGGTCAAGCGACAGGCCCACGCGGCGCCAGGCACGGTCGAAGTTGTCGTTGAGCTGCAGGGCGGGGCGGTTGTTCACCGTGGTCACGCGCGCGGCCTGCGACTGCGCGGGCGCGGAGGCGGCCACCGCCTGGGCCTGGGTTTCGCTCACGCCGAGCTTGACCATCAGGCGGCGCAGGAATTCGGCTTCGAGCTCCGGGTCGGACGGGCGCGGCTGCCACGCGGTCTGGTTCTCACGCTGGTTGGCGTAGACCTCGACCATGCCGCGGTGGGTGATGTAGATCTCGGTGCCGCCGCTGGCGTTGCGCTCCAGGCGGGTGCGGAACTTGTCGTACTCGCCGGTGGAGTAGAGGCTGTCGAACAGGCGGCCGATGGTGCGGCGGATGATGTCCTGCGGCAGCTTGGCGCGGTTCTCGGCCCAGTCGGTTTCCATGATGCCCAGGGTTTCCTGGTCGGTCTCGAGCAGGAAGCCGTTCTCCTGCCAGAAGTCGCGGATGGGCCCCCAGAGCTGGCCGGCCGGGCGGTTGACCACCAGCCAGCGCTGCCCGCCGGCACGTTCGATGCGCACATCGCCCACCTCCACCGTGGCGGTGCCGCTGCCTTGCGCGGCGGCTGCATTGGCCTGACCGGCCTGGTAGCCGCTGGCCGTGACGGCCGAGCCCGGCACCACGTAGCGCGACTCGCGGCTGAGCTGCGTGAGGTCCGGCGGCACGTCCAGGCGCTTGCCTTCCTGCGCGGTCTTGTAGTCGATCTTGTCCTCTTTCAGGATGGAACAACCGGTGGCGAGCAGCGCGGCGCAGGCGATCAGGGCCAGGCGAGGAAATGGGCTCATGGAGGGACGGGGCATCAGGAGTGGACGGGGATCAGCTCAGCAGGCCGGACTCGCGCAGCGCGGACTCGACCTGCGGCACGAAGTGGCGAGACATGGGCGTGAGCGGCAGGCGCATGGTCTCGCCGCACAGGCCCAGGCGGGCCATGGCCCACTTGAGTGGAATGGGGTTGGATTCGCAGAACAGCTGCTTGTGCAGCGGCAGCAGGCGCTTCTGGATGGCCATGGCCGCCTTCGCATCGCCCGCGACAGCGGCCACGCACAGTTCGTGCATGGCGCGCGGGGCGATGTTGGCGGTGACACTCACGTTGCCGTGGCCGCCGCAGAGCATGAGGGCCACGGCGGTGGGGTCGTCGCCGGAGTAGATGGCGAAATCGGCCGGCGCCTCGCGGATGAGCCACTGCGCGCGCTCGATGTTGCCGGTGGCTTCCTTGATGCCCACGATGCCCTTGACCTGGGTCAGGCGCAGGACGGTGTCGAGCTGCATGTCGGCCACGGTGCGGCCGGGCACGTTGTAGAGCACGATGGGCAGATCGCCCGTGGCTTCGGCGATGGCCTTGAAATGCTGGTACTGGCCCTCTTGCGTGGGCTTGTTGTAGTAGGGCACCACCTGCAGCTGGCAGTCGGCGCCGACGCCGCGCGCGAACTTCGCGAGGTTGATGGCCTCGGCCGTGGAGTTGGCGCCGCAGCCGGCCATGATGGGCACGCGCTTGTTGGCCTGCTCGACCGAGACGCGGATGATCTCGCAGTGCTCTTCCACCGTGACGGTGGGCGATTCGCCCGTGGTGCCCACCACGCCGATGCAGTCGGTGCCTTCGGCGATGTGCCAATCCACCAGCTTTCGCAGGCCTGGGTAGTCGACACTGCCGTCGGGATTGAAGGGGGTGGCCAGGGCCACGATGCTGCCGGTGATCATTTGCATGGCGGATCGTTGTGTCAGCGGCCTCATGCGCGCGCTGGGCGCCCTCCGGGGGCGGATAAGCGGAGCATTCTACCCAGCGGCATCGAGCCGATGCCGGGGCGGCGATGCGCCGTCGGAGCGGGGTTCGCGCACCGCCACCAGGCGCTGCACGAAGCGGTCGGGGTCGCCGCAGAAGCCGTCCTCGTAGGCCACGGTGCGAAGACCGCTGGCGGCCGTCAGCAGTTCCCCGGGCTTGAGCAGAAAGTCGGGCCGCGAGGGCTTGCCGATGGTGGCGTGGTCGATGGCGAAGGTCTCGTAGATCAGCGCGCCGCCCTCGGCCACGCTGTCCACGATGGCGGGCAGCAGCGGGCGCCACAGGTAGTTCGTGACCACCACGCCCGCGAAGCGCTGGCCTTCGAAGGGCCAGGGGCCGTTCTCGATGTCGGCCGTCACGGCGCGGCCCAGGCCCTGGATGGCGGCGATGGCCTCGGGGTCCCGGTCCACGCCGGTGACGGAGTGGCCGCGCCCGGCGAACCAGCGCAGGTGCCGCCCGCGCCCGCAGGCCACGTCGAGCACCGCGCCGCCCTCGGGCACCAGGTGGGACCAGCGCCTCACCCAGGCCGAGGCCGCTTCGCTGCCGTGCATCAGAAGCAACTCCAGACCCGGTCGGCGAGGTCCACGAGGAAATCCGGGCGCTGGTACAGCGCGAACGTGACCAGCAGGGCCGCCACGGCGGCGACCCACGCGGCGGCACGTCCCATCAGGCTCATGCGGGGGCCCCGACGCGCTGCGGCGCGCGCACGATCGGCGCCTCGCGCACCGGCAGGTTCACGATGGCCGCGAACACGCCCAGGGCAATGGCGATGTACCAGACGATGTCGTAGCTGCCGGTCTGGTCGTAGAGCAGGCCGCCCAGCCACACGCCCAGGAAACTGCCGATCTGGTGGCTGAAGAACACGAAGCCGCCCAGCATGGACAGGTGGGCCACACCGAAGATCTGCGCCACCGTGGCGTTGGTGGGCGGGATGGTGGACAGCCACAGCAGGCCCATCACCGACGAGAACACGTACACGCTCATGGGTGTGAGCGGCGCCCACAGGAACAGGGCAATGGCGACCGCGCGCGCCAGGTAGATGAAGGCCAGGATGTGGCGCTTGGCCATGCGCTGCCCCAGCACGCCGGCCGCGTAGGTTCCGATGACGTTGAACAGGCCGATGAGCGCGAGCGCGTAGCTGGCCACCTGCGGCGACAGGCCGTTGTCCTTGAGGTAGCTGGGCATGTGCACCCCGATGAACACCACCTGGAAGCCGCAGACGAAGTAGCCCGCCATCAGCAACTGGAAGCTGCGGTACTGGAAGGCCTCGCGCAGCGCCTGGGCGATGGTCTGCTCGCGCTTGACCGGTGCGCTGCCGGAAAAGCCGGGTTCGCGCAGGCCCATGGCCAGCGGCGCGATCAGCAGCACCGCCACGGCCAGCACCAGCAGCGCGTTCTGCCAGCCCAGGCCCTGGATCAGCCAGCCTTCGACCGGCACCATGAGGAACTGGCCGAAGGAGCCCGCGGCCGCGGCCACGCCCATGGCCCAGGAGCGGCGCTCGGCCGGGATGTTGCGCCCGATGACGCCGTAGATGACCGCGTAGGTCGTGCCTGCCTGGGCCGCGCCGATCAGCACGCCGGTGGTGAGCGCAAACGACAGGGTGGAGGTGGACAGCGCCATGCCCGCCAGTCCCAGGGCGTACAGCCCCGCGCACACCAGCAGCACGCGGAACGCGCCGAAGCGGTCGGCCGCCATGCCGGCGAAGATGCCGAACACGCCCCAGGCCAGGTTCTGCACCGCGAGCGCGAAAGCGAAGGTCTCGCGCGTCCAGCCCTGGGCCTGGGTGATGGGCTGCAGCCACAGGCCGAAGCCGTGGCGGATGCCCATGGACAGGGTGACGATCATGGCCCCGCAAAGCAGGACCTGGGTGGCGGAGAGGCGCGGAGCGCCGGGGGTGGCGGTGGTCATCGGCGGATTGTGCCGAAGGCCCGTTCGCCCCAGGCGTCGCGCGGGCGGCTCCCCCGATTGAAATTTCTGCGTGTTTTTGTTGCGCCCGGAGCATCGGTTCGATGCCGTGGCGCAAAACCTGGGAATTCATCCAGTGGTTTGTCCCGGCCGCCCCTACAATCCGCGCCCATGGCAAGTACCCCCTCCACCTATTCCGAAGGCTCCATCCGCGTCCTCAAGGGGCTGGAGCCGGTCAAGCAGCGGCCGGGCATGTACACCCGCACCGACAACCCGCTGCACATCATTCAGGAAGTGCTGGACAACGCGGCCGACGAGGCCCTGGCGGGCTTCGGCAAGAAGATCCGGGTCACGCTGCACACCGACGGTTCGGTCAGCGTGGAAGACGAAGGCCGGGGCATTCCCTTCGGCCTGCACCCCGAAGAAAACGCCCCGGTGGTCGAACTGGTGTTCACCCGCCTGCACGCCGGCGGCAAGTTCGACAAGGGCAAAGGCGGCGCGTACAGCTTCTCGGGCGGCCTGCACGGCGTGGGCGTGAGCGTGACCAACGCGCTGTCCAAACGCCTGGAGGTGGTCAGCTACCGCGAGGGCCAGGCCGCGCGCCTGGTGTTCTCGGGCGGCGACGTGATCGAGCCGCTGGCCGTGGCGGCCCGCGGCGAGGGCGAGCGCAAGCAGGGCACCACCGTGCGTGCCTGGCCCGACGCGAAGTACTTCGAATCGGCCGCGCTGCCCATGAACGAGCTGGTGCACCTGCTGCGCAGCAAGGCCGTGCTGATGCCCGGCGTGACCATGCAGCTGGTGGTCGAGAAGACGAAGGAGACGCAGACCTGGCAGTACAAGGGCGGCCTGCGCGACTACCTGCAGCAGACGCTCACCGCCGACCCGGTGATCCCCATGTTCGAGGGCGAGGGCTTCGCCGAGGCCGGGCATGACAGCTTCGCCGAGGGCGAGGGCGCGTCCTGGTGCGTGGCCTTCACCGAGGACGGCGCCCCGGTGCGCGAGAGCTACGTCAACCTCATCCCCACCAGCGCGGGCGGCACGCACGACAGCGGCCTGCGCGATGGCCTGTTCCAGGCGGTCAAGGGTTTCATCGAGCTGCACGCCCTGCTGCCCAAGGGTGTGAAGCTGCTGCCCGAGGACGTGTTCGCGCGCGCCAGCTACGTGCTCAGCGCCAAGGTGCTCGACCCGCAGTTCCAGGGCCAGATCAAGGAGCGCCTGAACTCGCGCGACGCGGTGCGCCTCGTGTCGAACTACGTGCGGCCCGCGCTGGAGCTCTGGCTGAACCAGCACGTGGACTACGGCAAGAAGCTCGCCGAACTCGCCATCAAGGCCGCGCAGACGCGCCAGCGCGCGGGCCAGAAAGTGGAAAAGCGCAAGGGCAGCGGCGTGGCCGTGCTGCCGGGCAAGCTCACCGATTGCGAGAGCCGCGACCTCAGCCACAACGAGATCTTTCTGGTCGAGGGCGACTCGGCCGGCGGCAGCGCCAAGATGGGCCGCGACAAGGAATGCCAGGCCATCCTGCCCTTGCGCGGCAAGGTGCTCAACACCTGGGAGGTCGAGCGCGACCGACTCTTCGCCAACAACGAGATCCACGACATCGCGGTGGCGATCGGTGTCGATCCGCACGGCCCCAACGACGCGCCCGATCTGGGCGGCCTGCGCTATGGCAAGGTCTGCATCCTGTCGGACGCCGACGTGGATGGTTCGCACATCCAGGTGCTGCTGCTGACGCTGTTCTTCCGGCATTTCCCGAAGCTCATCGAGGCCGGCCATGTGTACGTGGCGCGCCCGCCGCTGTTTCGCGTGGACATCCCCGCGCGTGGCAAGAAGCCGGCGGCCAAGGTCTACGCGCTCGACGAGGGCGAGCTGCACGCCACCCTGGACAAGGCGTCCAAGGAAGGCGTACCGGCCGAGAAGTGCCAGGTGAGCCGCTTCAAAGGCCTGGGCGAGATGAGCGCCGAGCAGTTGTGGGACACCACGCTCAACCCCGACACGCGCCGCCTGCTGCCCGTTACCCTGGGCGCGCACGACTTCGCCACCACCGAGGCCCGCATCACCCAACTCATGGGCAAGGGCGAAGCCGCGGCGCGGCGTGAACTCATGGAGCTTCACGGCGATGCCGTGGAGGTGGATATCTGATGGCTGATGTGAACAACCCCGAACTGCCGCTGACACCGCCGGCCGAACCCGACGACTCCCTCGCGGCCTACGCCCAGCGCGCCTACCTCGAGTACGCGCTGTCTGTCGTCAAGGGCCGCGCGCTGCCCGATGTGTGCGATGGCCAGAAGCCCGTGCAGCGGCGCATCCTCTACAGCATGGAGCGCATGGGACTGGGCTACAGCGGCAACGCCGCCGCGCGCCCGGTCAAGAGCGCGCGCGTGGTGGGCGACGTGCTGGGCCGCTTCCACCCGCACGGCGACCAGGCCGTCTACGACGCGCTGGTGCGCATGGCGCAGGATTTCGCCCTGCGCTACCCGCTGATCGACGGCCAGGGCAATTTCGGCTCGCTCGACGGCGACGGCGCGGCGGCCATGCGCTACACCGAGGCGCGGCTCGCCAGGATCAGCGGTCTGCTGCTCGACGAGATCGACGAGGGCACGGTGGACTTCGTGCCCAACTACGACGGCTCCACCACCGAGCCAAAGCAGTTGCCCGCGCGCCTGCCCTTCAACCTGCTCAATGGCGCCAGCGGCATCGCCGTGGGCCTGGCCACCGAGGTGCCCAGCCACAACCTGCGCGAGGTGGCCGAGGCCTGCGTGGCGCTGATCAAGAGCCCCAAGCTGAGCGACGAGGAACTCGCCGCGCTCATCCCCGGCCCCGACTACCCGGGCGGCGGCCAGATCATCAGCCCCGCAGGCGACATCGCCGACGCCTACCGCACGGGCCGCGGCAGCCTGAAGGTGCGCGCGCGCTGGAAGATCGAGGACCTGGCGCGCGGCCAGTGGCAGATGGTGGTGACCGAGCTGCCGCCGGGCACCAGCTCGCAGAAGGTGCTGGAGGAGATCGAGGAGCTCACCAACCCCAAGGTCAAGGCCGGCAAGAAGGCGCTCACGCAGGACCAGAACCAGCTCAAGGCCAGCATCCTCGCGGTGCTCGATGGCGTGCGCGACGAGTCCAGCAAGGACGCGCCGGTGCGCCTGGTGTTCGAGCCCAAGAGCAGCCGCATCGAGCAGCAGGAGCTCATCACGCAACTGCTGGCGCACACCAGCCTGGAAACGTCCGCGCCGATCAACCTCACCGTGATCGGGCTCGATGGCCGGCCGGTGCAGAAGTCGCTGCGGCAGATGCTGGTGGAGTGGATCGAATTCCGCCAGACCACGATCACGCGGCGCTCGCAGCACCGCCTGAACAAGGTGCTGGACCGCATCCACATCCTCGAAGGCCGGCAGCTCGTGCTGCTCAACATCGACGAGGTGATCCGCATCATCCGCCACAGCGACGAGCCCAAGGCCGCGCTGATCGAGCGCTTCAGGCTCAGCGACCGCCAGGCCGAGGACATCCTCGAGATCCGCCTGCGCCAACTGGCGCGGCTGGAGGCGATCAAGATCGAGCAGGAACTGAAGAACCTGCGCGAAGAGCAGGCCAAGCTGGAGGACATCCTCGCCAACCCCGCGAGCCTCAAGCGGCTGATGGTCCGCGAGATCGAGGCCGACACCAAGGCCTTCGCGGACGAGCGCCGCACGCTGATCCAGGCCGAGAAGAAGGCCGTGGCCGAGATCAAGGTGGTCGACGAGCCGGTGACGGTGGTGGTGTCGAGCAAGGGCTGGGTGCGCGCGCGCACTGGCCACGGCCACGAGGCCTCGGTCTTCGCCTTCAAAGCCGGCGATGGCCTGTACGGCACCTTCGAGTGCCGCACGGTGGACACGCTCATCGTCATCGGCAGCAACGGCCGCGTGTACTCGGTGCCCGTGGCCAGCCTGCCCGGCGCGCGTGGCGACGGGCAGCCCGTCACCACGCTGATCGACCTGGAAAGCGGCACGCAGCCGCTGCACTACTTCGCGGGGCCGGCCAACGCGGCGCTGCTGCTGTCCAGCAGCGGCGGCTATGGCTTCATCGCGACGGTGGAGTCGATGGTGTCGCGGCAGCGCGGCGGCAAGACATTCCTCAGCCTGGGCGACGGCGAGACGCCTTGCGCGCCCTCGCACGCGGCCTTCTCCTCGGGCGCCCAGCCCCTGGTGCCGGCCACGCACGTCTGCTGCGCGTCCACGGGCGGTCGCATCCTCACCTTCGAGATCGCCGAGCTCAAGCAGATGGACAAGGGCGGCCGTGGCCTGATGCTGATCGATCTGGAGCCCAAGGACACGCTGGCCGGCGCGGCCGCTTACACGCGCAGCGTGCGGATCGAAGGCATCGGCCGCGGGGGCAAGGAGCGCGACGAGACGCTGGAGATCCGCAGCCTGAACAACGCCCGCGCGGCGCGCGGCCGCAAGGGCAAGGCGGCGGACCTGGGCTTCAAGCCCTCGCGGATCGTGCGGGTCGAGTAAGTCGCGCGGCTGCACCGGCAAGGCTCAGCGCTTCCGATGGCCAGGCCACTCACGCTCGACGACCTGCGCCGCCACGCCATCGCGCGCAGCCTGTTCAATCCGCTGACGCTGCCTGCCGCGGTGCGCCGGCTGGGCTTCGTTCAGGCCGATCCGATGCGCGCCCCGGCGCGCGCGCAGGACCTCATCCTGTTCCAGCGCGTGCAGGGCTACCGCGCCGGCGACCTGGAGCGCCGCTACGAGCGTCTGGGGCTGGAGGAAGACGCCTTCGTCAACTACGGCTTCGTGCCGCGCGACATGCTGGCCCTGCTGCACCCGCGCACGCCTCGCCAGGCCTGGGACGAGGACACCATGCAACGCGCCAGGGCCGTGCTCGATTTCGTGCGCGAGCGCGGCCTGGCGCACCCGCGCGAGGTGGGTGAGGCCTTTGCCCACCATGGCCGCGTGGCTGGCTACTGGGGCGGCGACCTGAACGCCAGCACGCGCCTGCTGGACCACATGCACTACCACGGCTGGTTGCGCGTGCGCCGGCGCGAGGGTGGCACGCGTGTGTACGAGGCCATGGTCCATGACGAGCAGGACGACAGTCCCGCCGCTCGCCTGGCGCGGGCCCAGGCGCTGGTGGACACCATCGTGGCCCTGTACGCACCGCTGCCCTCGGCCAGCCTGGGCTACCTCGTCACGCTGCTGCGCTACGGCGCGCCGCACCTGGCGGTGGAAACGCGTGCCGTTGTGCAGGCGGCGCGCACGCGTTACGGCCACGCCGTGGTGGACGGCACCACCTGGTTCTGGCCGGCGGACGAGAACCCCGCCTCGCGCCGCCACAAGCCGCACGAGGGCCTGCGCCTGCTGGCGCCCTTCGACCCCGTGGCCTGGGACCGGCGCCGCTTCGAGATGCTGTGGGGCTGGGCCTACCGCTTCGAGGCCTACGTGCCCGCGGCGCGCCGCACCATGGGCCACTACGCGTTGCCTTTGCTGTGGGGCGAGCAGATGTTGGGCTGGGCCAACTTGCGCTGGGAGCGCGCGCAGTTGCGGCACGAACTGGGCTTCATCGCCGGCCGCGCGCCGCGCGAGCCGGCGTTTCGGCGCGCGCTGGACGAGGAGTTGGCGCGCTTCGAGGTATTTCTGTCGGGATACGTGCAGGCTGGGGCACGCGCAGCGGGCCCGGACGCTACCTGTGACTGAAAACCGACCCTCGACCAAAACGAAGGTGACTGAAAAAAAGTCGCGACTGTCTTGCCGTGGTGTTCAAGGCAGTCGCTCTTGAGCATGGCGATACGCCGCTTCGCCGTCTCTACGGCCCACCGCCAAGACCATCACCGTGACGATCGTGTCGTCCACACGGTAGATCAGGCGGTAACCCACCTGCTTCAACTTGATCTTGTAGCAATCGCGCATGCCATGCAGCGCGGCCGCCGGGACTCGAGGCTGTTCCAACCGTTGCGCGAGTTTGCGCTTTAGCGGCTCTCGTACGCTGCCATCGAGCTGGCGCCATTCCTTGAGCGCCAACTCGTGAAAGCGCAACTCATAGCTCATCAAGCGCCACTTTCACGAATGGGCCATCGGCACGCTCGCGCGCCAGTTGCAAATCCTGCAGGTCCTCGAGTTGAGTCAGCAGCCGCTCATAGTGGGCAGCGGGTACCAGATAGGCCTCGGGCCGGTTGTGGTTCAGCACGGCCACGGGCTCGTCGTCGGCTGCCTTGAGCACATTCGCGAAGTCGCGCTTGAGTTCGGTGACGCTGACGCTGCGTCGGGAGAGGATGGTGTCCATGCATGGCTCCAGAAGTCATGCATTCTGATTGGCGCCCAATTGGATGTCAAATTTGATGCCAATTCAGGCTGGCGTTAGCGCAGTTCCGCGATCAGCTCGATCTCCACACACGCCCCCATGGGCAGTTGCGCCACGCCGAAAGCGCTGCGCGCATGCTGGCCGGCGTCGCCGAAGACTTCACCCAGCAGTTCGCTGCAGCCATTGGTGACGAGGTGCTGTTCGGTGTAGGTGGGCGTGCTGTTGACCAGGCTCAGCACCTTGACGATGCGCTTGACGTCGTCGAGCGTCTTGCCCGAGGCCTCGCAGGCGGCCTGCAAGGTGCCCATGAGGGCGATGGCGATGCTGCGCGCGGCTTCCTTGCCTTCTTCGGTTTCCATGGTCAGGCCCAGTTGCCCGACCCAGGCCTTGCCGTCCTTGCGGGCGATGTTGCCGCTGATGAAGACCAGGTTGCCGGTCTGCACGAAGGGCACATAGGCGGCGGCCGGCGTGGCCACGGGGGGCAGGGTGATGCCCAGTTGTTTGAGTTTGGCGAGTGCGCTCATCGGTCGCTCCAGGTGAATGGCCAAAAGGAGCGGGGCATTCTATCGAGCGCCCCTCTCGATCGGTCGGCCGCTGGCGGGCGCTGGCTCGATGGCGGGGTGGAGGTCGCGGCCTTCCAGCTCATCCGGCGGGGCCACGGTCACGGCCACTTCCAGCGTGTGCTGGGCGCCGCCCTGGATGACGCCGCGCATGGGCGAGACGTCGCTGAAGTCGCGGCCGATGGCGAGCGTCACGTAGTCCTCGCCCGGGCTGCCGCGGCCGCAGCGGTTGTTGGTGGGGTCGAAGTCGAACCACTCGCCCTCGGCGCCGTGTTCGCCAGGCACGTAGACGGCGGCCCAGGCGTGCGAGGCGTCGGCGCCGATGAGACGCGGCTGGCCCGGCGGCGGCCGGGTGAGCAGGTAGCCGCTGACGTAGCGCGCGGGCAGACCCAGGCTGCGCAGGCAGCCGATCATGATGTGCGCGAAGTCCTGGCAGACGCCCTTGCCCTGCGCGAGCGCCTGCAGCGGCGGTGTGCTCACTTCGGTGCTGTCGGTTTCGTACTGCAGTTCGCTGTGGATGTGTTCCATGAGCGCGCGCACCGCTTGCAGCACCGGCAGGCCCGGCGCGAAGACCGGGCGCGCCCAGGCGACGAAGGCCTCGTCGCGCGGCACCTGGGGCGAGGCGAAGAGAAATTCGGCCGCCGGGTCGTAGGGGGCTTTGACGCGGTAGCGGAAGTGCTCGCGCACGCGCTCCCAGTCCAGGGCGTGCCAGGGGCCGCTTTCGGGCAGAGGGCCCGGCGCGGTGGTGGCGACGGTGCTGTCGGCCAGCACGCTCAGGCTGTCGTGCGGTGCCTGCTGGGCGAAGAAGGTGCGCTGGTTGCCGAAGGCGTCGGTGCTCTGGTGCAGCGCGGCTGGTTGCGGATCGATCGCCAACTGGTGGGACAGGACCTGTTGCAGCGCGGTGGCGCGCGGGCTCAGGTGCAGCATGTGCTGCGCCATGTCCACCGCGCTCTGGTAGCGGTAGGTGGTGCGGTGCAGGACGCGCAGTTTCATGGCGGTTCAGATGGACAGGGTCTGGCTGCGCCGGTCGGCGTGGCTGAAGTGCAGGCGCGTGATCTCGTCGGAAAGATCGATCGCGGCGGCTTCGCAGTCCTCCAGCAGCCGGGTGAGTGCGCTCCACACGCGTCGGCCATCGGGCCCGCGCTGCCAGTTGCTCAGCTCGGCCAGTTGCCAGGTGGCCGGGTCGGGCAGGTCGCGCGCCAGCTCGGCGTCCTGCGGCGCCACGCTCTGGCCGAGGCGGGCCAGCCGCGCGCGCAGGGTTTGCACCACCCAGGCCAGCGAGCGCGGGTTGTCGCGGTCGAGCACCAGCAGGTCGATCAGGGCGACCAGGTCGCGGCGCTGCTGGTACTGGGCGTGGAAGGTGATGGTGCTGTCGAACAGGGCCACCATGGCTTCGAAGCCCGCGGGTTCGTGCACGCTGCCCGTTTCAAGGCCTAGGGCCAGCGCGCGCGACAGCGTGGCCAGGCGCTCGATGTGGCGGCCGATGGAGAGCAGGCGCCAGCCGTCGTCGCGCACCATCCGGTCGGTCTGCGAGCCGGTGATGGCGGCGAGCTGCTGGCTCGCCTCCTGCAGCAGCAACTGCGCTTCGCCGGTGGTGAAGTCCCCGCCATGGAGCAGGCGAGCGGCGCTGCTGGCGAAGCCCGCCTGCGCGCGTTCGATGAGGTTCCAGTGCTCGCGCGAGAGCCGCTCGCGCACCTGCGCCGCCGCGCCGGCGATGGCGCGCAGGTTGAAGCCGGCACTGAAGGAACTGGCGGCCGCCGGGTCCCGCGGGTGCGGCGCCAGGTTGGCCATGAGGCTTCGCGCGAACACGCGCGGGGACTGGTGGGCCTCCGGCACGTCGGCCAGCACCAGCGCGTTCTCGCGCGAGACCTCGGTGAGCCAGCTCAGCAGGGCCCGCGTGCCGGGTTCCTCGCCATCGAGTTCGTCGAGCACGATTTCGGCCAGGCGCACGCTGTTCTCGGCGCGTTCGGTGTAGCGGCCGAGCCAGAACAGGTTCTCGGCCGCGCGGCTGGTCACCGGCTGCTTCTGCTGCGCGATGGCGAAGGAGCTGGGCTGGCTTTGCAGCAGGCTGGTGTGGTCGACCGCGCCCTCGGTGAGCACCCAGCAGTCGGCGCTGCTGCCGCCGCGCTGCATGGTGGCCATCAATTGGCCACGCGGCGCCAGGCGGACTAGGCCGCCGGGCAGCACGCGCCAGGAGCCGGCGCCGTCGGCAAGGGCAAATACGCGCAGCATGGCCGAACGGGGCATGAGGCGGTCGCCTGTCCAGGTGGGCGTCTGCGACAGCGGCAACCAGGACTGCACGGTGTACTGCTCGGGCTGGCGCACCAAGCGGCCGGTCCATTCGTCCAGCGCGCGCGCGCCCAGGCCCTGACCGATCACGGTCTGCGGCCCACCCTGCGGGTAGGTGGCCTTGATCACGCCGTCCTTGAGCAGCGGCAGCACGCTGCGCAGCGCGGCGTCCTCGCCGCACCACCAGGTGGCCAGCGAAGGCAGTTGCAGCGGTTCGCCCAGCAGGTGCTCGCTGATCGCGGGCAGGAAGCCCAGCAAGGCGCTCGATTCGAGCGGGGCCGAGCCCGGCGCGTTGGCCAGCAGCAGGTTGCCGGCGCGCAGCACCTGCAGCAGCCCGGGCACGCCCAGCGTGGAATCGGTGCGCAGCTCCAGCGGGTCGAGCCACTGGTCATCCACGCGCTTGATCAGGGCATGCACGGGCTCCAGCCCGGCCAGGGTCTTGAGAAACAGGCGCTCGTCGCGCACGGTGAGGTCGTTGCCCTCCACCAGCGTGAGGCCCAGGTAGCGGGCCAGGTAGGCGTGCTCGAAATAGGTTTCGTTGTAGGGGCCGGGCGTGAGCAACGCGATGCGCGCGTTCTCGCCCTCGGGCGCCATGGCCTGGATGCCGTTGACGAGCGCGCGGTAGCTGGCTGCCAGCCGCTGCACCTTCATCCCTGCGAACGCCTTGGGAAACTGGCGGCTGATGGCGATGCGGTTTTCGAGCAGGTAGCCCAGGCCGGACGGCGCCTGCGTGCGCTGGCCCACCACCCACCAGCGCCCGTCGGGGCCGTGGGCGAGGTCGAAGCCGACGATGTGCAGCCAGGTGCCGCCACGCGGCTGCATGCCCTGCATGGCGCGCAGGTAGCCTGGGTGGCCTTGCACCAGGGCGGCCGGCAGCAGGGCGCGCTTGAGCAGTTCGCGCGGACCGTAGAGGTCGGCCATCATGGCGTTGAGCAGGCGCGCGCGCTGAAGCACGCCGGCCTCGATCTGCGCCCAGTCCCGCGGGCCCAGGATCATGGGGAAGAGGTCGAGCGCCCAGGGGCGCTGCAGGCCGCTCTCGTCGGCGTAGACGTTGTAGGTGACGCCGTTGTCGCGGATCTGGCGCTGCAGCGCCTCGGCGCGGCGGTTCAGGTCGGCCAGCCCTTCGGTGCCGGTGTGGTCGAAGAAGTCGCCCCAGGTGGGCGCCAGGCCGTGCGGGCCTTCGCCCTGCAGTTCGTCGAGGTGGCCAGCGTCGGCCGGCACGGCCAGCGACATCGCCCACTCGCCCGGGTGCTCGGGTTGCAAGGGGTCGAAAAGGGAATCGTGAGGATCGGCGTTCACGGCGGGAAGTATGCCCGCGCGCCCGCGCCGGGCCTTGCTCTCGGGCTCAGGTCCTCAGGTCGAGCGTGCACGGGAATTCACGGTTCACCTCGGCGGGCGACACGCGCAGGCGCCCGGGCGTGTGGCCCGTCTGGAAGAAGCGCGACAGGCGCCGGCTTTCGGCCTCGTAGGCGTTGACGGGGAAGCTGTCGTAGTTGCGTCCGCCCGGGTGGCTCACGTGGTACTGGCCGCCGCCCAGGGAGCGCTCCATCCAGGTGTCGACGACGTCGAAGGTGAGCGGGGCGTGCACGCCGATGGCGGGGTGCAGCGCCGAGGGCGGCGCCCAGGCCTTGTAGCGCACGCCGGCCACGTACTCGCCCGCGGTGCCGGTGTTGTGCAGCGGCAGGGCGCGCCCGTTGCAGGTGATGAGGTAGCGCCGGTCGGTCCAGCCGCGCACCCGCACCTCCAGGCGCTCCAGGGACGAGTCCACGTAACGCACGGTGCCGCCGGCCGCGCCTTCTTCGCCCATCACGTGCCAGGGCTCCAGCGCGCCGCGCAGCGTCAGTTCGATGCCGCGTGCCGCGATCTCGCCGATCAGGGGGAAGCGGAACTCGAAGTGCGGCTCGAACCAGGCCATGTCGAAGGCGTAGCCGGCCTCGCGCAGCTCGGCCAGCACGTCCTCGAAATCCAGTCGCAGGTAGGTGGGCAGCAGCCAGCGGTCGTGCAGCTCGGTGCCCCAGCGGGCCAGCGGCGTGCGGCAGGGCTGTTGCCAGAAGCGCGCCACCAGCGCGCGCAGCAGCAGCTGCTGGGCCAGGCTCATGCGCGCGTGCGGCGGCATCTCGAAGGCGCGCAGCTCCAGCAGACCCAGGCGGCCGGTGGAGCCGTCGGGCGAGTAGAGCTTGTCGATGCAGAACTCGCTGCGGTGCGTGTTGCCGGTGACGTCGATCAGGAGGTTGCGCAAGGTCCGGTCGACCAGCCAGGGCGGCATGTGTTCCCCGTGGCGCTCGCGCGCCCGCTCGATCTGCTCGAGCGCGATCTCCAGCTCGACCAGTTGGTCGTTGCGCGCCTCGTCCACGCGCGGCGACTGGCTGGTGGGCCCGATGAACAGGCCGCTGAAGAGATAGCTCAGCGAGGGGTGGTTGTGCCAGAAGGTGAGCAGGCTGCCCAGCAGCTCGGGCTTGCGCAGGAAGGGCGAGTCGGCGGGCGTGGCGCCGCCCAGAACGAAGTGGTTGCCGCCCCCGGTGCCGGTGTGGCGGCCGTCGGTCATGAACTTCTCGGCGCACAGGCGCGTCTGGTGCGCGGCCTCGTACAGGAATTCGGTGTTGGCCACCAGTTCGTTCCAGTTGTGCGCGGGGTGGATGTTGACCTCGATCACACCCGGATCGGGCGTGACCTGGAGCATCTTCAGGCGCGCATCGCGCGGCGGTGGGTAGCCTTCGAGCACCACCTGCACGCCCAGGCGCTCGGCCGTGGCCTCGACGGCGGCGAGCAGCTCGAGGTAGTCCTCCAGCCGTTCCATGGGGGGCATGAAGATGTAGAGGTGCTGGCTCTTGCCGCCCTTGTCCTTTTCCGCCTTCGGGCCATTGGCGCGCTGCGGGTCGCGCGCCTCCACGCACAGGGCGGTTCGCGTGAGCCAGCCCGCCGACTCGCCGCGCTGGGGGAAGTGCGAGGAAGGACTCTTCGCCGCCGCGCCGGCGGGCCAGCCGTGTGCCGGTCGCGCCGCGCTCGCGTGGGACACGGCCTGCGTGCGCAAGGGCGTGGCCCGCGGCAGCGCCTGCCGCGGCGCGAAAGGGTCCTGTTCGATGTGTTGTGGCCGATCGCCCGCGCTCGCCCAGGGCAGCGAGTCCAGTGGCAGCCGGTAGCCCATGGGCGAATCGCCGGGGATGAGGTACATGCGCTCGTCGCGGAAGAACCAGGGGCCGGTGGACCACACGGCGCCGCCGAGGGCGGGGTTGCCGGCATTGGCCTGCAGCGGCAGCACATAGCCCACCACGCTGGACAGGCCCTGGTCGAACACGCGGCGCAAGCGGATGCGTTCCAGCTCGTCGTCGAGGCGGCTGTCGAACGGGTCCACGTTCACCGGCAGGCGGCGCTCGCGCCACAGGTAGTACCAGGTGTCCTCGTAGCCCGCGGTGATGTATTGCGTGGACAGGCCCAGGCGGCGCGCCAGCGCCTGGGCGAAGCGGCGCGCGTCGTCGCTGCTGTAGCGGGCCTCGTCGCGCTCGTCGGCCAGCAACGCGGGGTTGTTCCAGCAGGGTTCGCCGTCGGCGCGCCAGAACACCGACAGCGCCCAGCGCGGCAACTGCTCGCCCGGGTACCACTTGCCCTGGCCCATGTGCACGAAGCCGCCCTGGCCGTATTGCTCGCGCAAGCGGCCCAGCAGCTCGGTGGCGTAGCCGCGCTTGGTCGGGCCCAGGGCGTCGGTGTTCCACTCGGCGGCGTCGCGGTCGCTGATGGCCACGTAGGTGGGTTCGCCGCCCTGCGTGAGGCGCACGTCGTGCTTCACGAGGTCGGCGTCCACCTGGTCGCCCAGGGCGAGCACGGCGGCCCATTGCTCGTCGGTGTACGGCCGCGTCACGCGCGGCGATTCGTGCACGCGCGTGACGGACATGTGGTGCTCGAAGGCCACCTCGCTCTTGTCCACACCGCCTTCCACCGGCGCGGCGCTGCCGGGTTGGGGCGTGCAGGCCAGCGGGATGTGGCCCTCGCCCGCGAGCAGACCCGAGGTGGGGTCGAGGCCGATCCAGCCGGCGCCGGGCAGGTAGACCTCGCACCAGGCGTGCAGGTCGGTGAAGTCGCGCTCGGGGCCGCTGGGGCCGTCCACGGATTTCACGTCGGGCGCCAGCTGGATGAGGTAGCCCGAGACGAAGCGCGCGGCCAGGCCCATGTGGCGCAGCAACTGAACCAGCAGCCAGCCGCTGTCGCGGCAGGAGCCGCGCTGGAGCTGCAGTGTCTGCTCGGGCGTCTGCACGCCGGGCTCCATGCGGATGGTGTAGGCGATGTCGCGCTGCAGGCGCTGATTGATGTCCACCAGGAAGTCGATGGTGCGGCGCTTGGCGCGGTCGATGCCGTCGAGATAGGACGTGAGCAGCGGGGTGAGCGGCTCGGTGGCCAGATACGGTGCCAGTTCGCGCCGCTGCGCCTCGGCATACTCGAACGGGAACTGCTCGGCCTGCGGTTCGAGGAAGAAGTCGAAGGGGTTGTGCACCGCCATCTCGACCACCAGGTCGATGGTGATCTTGAACTCGGTGGTGGGCTCGGGAAACACCAGGCGGGCCTGGTAGTTGGCGAACGGGTCCTGCTGCCAGTTGATGAAATGCGTGGCGGGCTCGATGCGCTGCGAATACGAGAGCACCCGGGTGCGGCTGTGCGGCGCCGGTCGCAGGCGGACCACCTGAGGGCCCAGGCGCACCAGGCGGTCGTACCGGTAGTGGGTGATGTGGCTCAGGGCAACGTGGATGGCCATGCGACGGGCTTTCAGGACAGGGAGGACGCGGGACCGCGCCAGCGCTCTCGCGGTTGAAAAACCATGCTAGCAAGTCTTGCGCCATTGCGCGATGACGGTTCGGACACCAAAGCGCCGCGCGCCTGGCTCGTGGGCTGGGCGCTGGCCGGCGTGGTGCTGGGCACCGCCTTTCAGCTTCAGCAATCGGGTCTGTGGGCCTGGGGCCTGTACCTCGGCATTGGCCTCGCGGGCGGGTTGGCCTTGGGCTGGCGCCGGCGCGTGCCGTGGTTGGTGGCGGGCGTGGCGCTGGCCTTCAGCGGAACGGGCCTGCGCGCGGTGGCCCTGGCCGGGCAAGGCCTGGCGCCGGCGCTGGAAGGCCGGGACATCGCGGTGGTCGGACGCGTCGCGTCCTTGCCGGTGATGGGCTTGCAGGGCGAGCGCTTCGAGTTCCTGGTCGAGCGCGCGAGCCTGGCCGGCCAGGCCGTGCGCCTGCCGGCGCGCCTGCTGCTGGGCTGGTATGGCGGGCCGCAGCGCGACGCTGATCGGCCCGGCGGCTGGGCGGTGGCCCACCGCAGCCCGGGTCTGGTGGCGGGCGAACGCTGGGCGTTCGAGGTGCGCTTGAAGCGCGCGCACGGCAGCCTCAACCCGCACGGCTTCGACCGCGAGCGCTGGCTGTGGGAGCGCGGCATTCTGGCCACCGGCTACGTGCGCGCGGGCCCGCGCGACCCGGCGCCCGAACGGCTGGCGCAGACCTGGCGCCATCCGGTGGACCGGGCGCGCCAGCGCGTGGCCGAGGCCATGGGCGAGCGCCTGGGCGATTCGCGCGCCGCGGGCGTGCTGGCGGCGCTCGCGGTGGGCGAGCAATCGGCCATCGTGGGTTTGGGTAAAAGAGTCGTTCGCTAAGAAAGTGAGGAAAATCAACGCTCTTGCTCAAGCCCGGCCACTAGCTAGGTAATTAAGTCGTTCGCTTTCGAGAAAGACCTGTTCTGCTAACTAGGTAAAAGAGTCGTTCGCTTTCAAGCCTGAGTGCCTCTCATTGCTTGTTGCAAGGCGTATTGGGGGCGACGAGCAGTGTAGGGACCGACCGAGGGTGGCGCGTTCAATCCCCGTTTGGGCAGTCATGTTCGCGGGCAATTTTCACGAGGCGATAGCCTGGGCGGGCTGGATCTTCCGACGTAGACATATTCAAGCAACATCCACTGAGGGAGTTCTACTTGGCTCGATGCACAGCACCAGTTCGTGGACACAGTTCCGCCGCCGCAGCGGCAGCTTGTCCCGCATGCCGCTACAGAAGCAGCTACCGCTATAGCGGTTACAGCCCTTCGTATCCCACGTCGAGTGGAGGTAGCTACAGCGGTGGAAGCGGGAGTTTTGGCCGCTCTGGAGGCACCTCAAGGCCGAGATGGTCGAAGGCGGGTTCGCCCATTTCGTATACGTCGGCCCAGGTTCTCTCTCTCACCCCAATCCGTGAAACCGTTGAGACGCGGGCAGTGACGCTGCCAGATCTTCGTGACGTGTTTCTGTGCCACGCGTGGGACGACCGACAGGGGATAGCCAAGCAACTGCATGACTTGCTTGTGGTGGCTGGCGTCAAGGTGTGGTTCAGTGAAAAGGATGTGCAACTCGGCCAACCCCTGATGCGGGCGATTGACAAGGGGTTGGCAAACTCTCGAATTGGGCTCGTGTTGGTGACGCCTGCTCTGATAGCCCGGCTCCCAAACGAAGGCGTTGCTGAGAAGGAGCTTTCTGCGCTCCTGGCGGGTAACCAGCTTGTTCCCATCGTGCACAACACGACGTACGCGGCTCTACGAAACGTCAGTCCGCTGCTCGCCTCCCGAACCGGCTTGGACACTGCGGAAGACTCCATGGAAGTGGTCGCCGCCAAGATTGCCGAGCTCGTCGCCGTGTAGGTCTGGTGTTGCCTGGTAGACGGCTTACTCCTCGTCTCTTGACTTCCTTGGTCTTCGGCTGAAATCAACAGGTGAGAAGTCAACTGAGGTTGAGTGCCTGTACTCGCGCGACTTGGGCAGCGTAAAGGTCTGCCCACGTTGTTTCTCCAGCGCGAAGCTCCACCCTCTTGTGCTGAGGTGTCAGTTCTACAGCCCCTGCAAACTTCTTTAAAAACCGTCTGATTTCGGCAGACGCATGCCCAGGCAGAGTGCCCTCGTCGAAAAGCAGTATGAAGAACACAAGCGGGCCGAACACTTTTAGCCGCAACATGTACGGACGGCCCCCCTAGACCGCCCCGTAACAGATGCGAACCAAGAACGGGTTGAAGGGCTGTTCCGTGTCCACATTCTTTAGATACGGGACCGCTGCGCGCTTCGCCGGAGCTATTCGTTCCGCTCCCGCCAGATACGCAGCCACGGTGACTCTTCCACGACGCGGTCTAGCCTCGTTTCCAAGCATGTATGGGACAAGATCTTCGAACAGGTGACGATGAGCGCCATCCGTTCTGGACGAGTTAAAGGACACCTTCAAAAGCCAGCGAACCAGTAGGTCAGAAGTCTCAGCCTGGCTGTGCTTCAAGCAGAAGGCGCTTGACGTCCTCCAGGTGATTTGCGCGCCGAAGCCGCGTGTAAAGCGAAAACGCGCTCGCCACATCCCGGTGGTGTCCTGGCAACTGAGGCCACTTGCAGGGGTGGACCAGCTTGGTCCGAATCAAGTTCAGGTTCCGTCGCAGGCGGGCATCGTCGCCAGTGGCTTTGCCATGTTCCGGAAGTGCCTGGTTCTTGAGCAAGTGCTCGCGTACCTCAATGAAGGTCGAATCCAACACCTCACGGATTGGCACTGAGTTCCGGTCAAACGGCTCTGCGCGCTTGCGGAAGGCGAAGGTCTGAGTGGTGTTGTGCTCGCGTGTGTAGATGTCGTCACACGTCACCTTGAAGATGGTCATTCTTGCGACGCAAAAAATCCCGTGCACGCGCTTGCCCCGCACTGACACCTCGAACTCTCCCTCTGGCATTGTGCAGTCGAGCCGGCCATCTAGTGCGTTGCGGAACACGCTTCCCCAGGCTCGTTGGGCCGATCTACTGTGCGCCATCCAAGCAAGTCGCTGCAAGACGCTGGAGTCTCGCTTGTAGTTTTGCCGAAAGAGCGCTCTGTCGGGGAAGGTGATTTGGTTGTCCGAGTCTTCTAGGACTGGAGCGCAAAAGCACTCGACGGGGATTGGTCGGAAGAGAAGCTTCGCCAGCGGGACGTTGAAGGCGAAGAGAGCTTGCACCAGCAGTTGGCTCGGAATCCAGACGTCGCCTTTACTCGTATCAAATGTGTGTAGCGTTTGACCACCAGTTGGGAGGCTGTTCCATCTCATCAGGTCCAAGTACTGGGAGATGTCGTCGACGCCGTGCAACTTCGAGCGCAGTACCACCTTCAGACTTTCTTGGCGGTCGCTGAGAACGAAAGGCATCTCATGCACTGGCAGCGTCTTTCGAACGCCGTCGACGCTCAGAGTGTTGCAGAGGAAGGCGCCGTCGGCGGCGGTTGGTGAGAGGTGGGTGACCCAGGACACGGGGAAAAGCTCCTTTCACAGCTATAGCGCCTCCGTTTTATCTAGTCCAGTCGCCTGGAGGTAGGTGGACCGCGTAGGCGTTTCGTTCCGGCCGGGTCTGCGCCAAGGACTGGTTCCCCATGTGTTCTCGCAGCGGGAAGCCCTTGCCTGAGTCGGGCCCCCGACAGCATGCGCGTTTTGGTGATGTGTCAGATCTGGCGCTTTAGAGCGCATGTCAGTCCGCGCATTCTCTAAAACAACGCGGAGTTGAGAGCCGGTGACTACACGACAAGACGCCGTCGTGGCGCCGACAGACCATCACTTATGTACTCAGTAACCACTCAAGTCCTATCCATGCCAGAGGCTCAGCAGCGCTTCCAAGGATTCATCGACCTTCAGAAGACTCTTCCAGAGAACGAGCCCGGAACTCTGTCAGGCACTGAGGTCTGGCTCCCAGGGTGCAGCGACGCCGACCCGCATCCGCATTACGTGCTTTTCGTCCGCGCGGCCGAGTTTGAGCGCGATGCACTCGTGGCGACGTGCTCCCAGCACCTTCGACAAATCAACTGGGAGTCTGAAAACCTTGAGCACAAGCAGTCGTTCGTGCTCATGGGAGCAAAAGAGACGGGCATCTACGTCCCGCTTTGGAGTTCGGGCTGCCTGCGAATCAGCGAGCGCCAGTGCACCATCCGCGTAGTCTTTATCGGCAGTGACTGGGCTGTCGATACCAGGCACCACCTGACAGGTGAAGACCTAGACGACTACATGATTGGCTGCCAGGTGCACATGGACTCCACCGGACCGCACTACAAGCCGTGGCGCATGTACAGCGAAGAGACACTCAACGCCATGAAAGGCCTGAGCGGCAACATCGAGGTTCCAGGACGAATGGTCAGGACCTCGGTACCTGCTGCGGACCTCGGTTGATTCGGGCTTCGTGGCTGTGCCTCGACCAGCTAGTACACTTTTCCGCACATCCAGTTGGCTGCGCCAAGGCAATCTTGCGTGCGTAGATCCGTGCACGGATGAAGACGAAGCAGCAAAAGACCATGTTCAGGAGGAATGCATGCAGGTTTTGACTTCTCGCGGTGGGCGTGGCTGGAGAGCCGTTGAGGAACCAAAGCGGGACGCCAACGGACGCGAGATTCCTGACGAGGCTCTCTCTGAGATATCAAGGAACCTATCGGACTGCTTCCGCTGCAGCAATCTGGTGGTCCTCACGGGTCTCGGCACATCGTTGCATGTGAACCGCGCGCCGGCACCCTTAGACAATCCGTTGAAACGGACGCCGCTGGAAGGAAAGGCGATTGCCCCGATGATGCGCGACCTCTGGAGCGCTTGCAAGGCGATGGATGCGAAGAAGTTCGAGGAGGCGCTTAAGTTGGCACGTTACCCAGTCGGGGACAAAGGCGAGAACATCGAGTCGTTGCTCTCCTATTGCAAGCTGGCCGAAGACTTTATCGACAGCGCTGCTGAAAAGGCCATAGTTGCTAGTTTCATCAAAGTCGCAGAGGAGGTCGTCAGAGACCAAGTGCGATTCCTGAAGGTGGATGATGATGTTGGTTTGCATGCGGACTTTCTTCGAAGACTGGTCAGACGTTCAACCAGGAAGCTGCGCACCAAGGTGTTCACCACCAATTACGATCTTTGTTTAGAAGTGGCCCCGCAAATCTGAACAGGTGAGATAAAGCAGGCTCCGTGCATTGAGCCGGCCC